>Ga0214919_10000201_pt1 | contig 103113 bp, 82 predicted proteins | sample LL1503_MetaG_FD_177994 | JGI IMG/M metagenome (GOLD analysis project Ga0214919, IMG submission 177994) | Freshwater microbial communities from Lake Lanier, Atlanta, Georgia, United States - LL-1503 | ecosystem: Environmental > Aquatic > Freshwater > Lake | place: USA: Georgia | collected...
TGCAACTTTTCTCGTATTGATATGGCTGTTCTTCAGCTTAACTATGGAGCAGATTCTCTTACTGGAGTTACCTATGCAGGTGCACTTGCATCTCAAGCACTTAACCTTAACATTTATGCTGTAAATTACAATGTGCTCCGTATTATGAGTGGTATGGGAGGTCTTGCTTATAGCAACTAGATAATGCAATTGTTATTTTATAAATATCAAAAGCTTTATTTATTATTTATTATTTATTATTTATTATTTATTATTTATTATTTATTATTTATTATTTATTATTTATTATTTATTATTTATTATTTATTAAATAATTTTCTATTTTTTATTAATTCAATACAATTCAATTAAAATAAATTTCCAAAAATTAGTATTTTAACTCAAAAATAATGTAAAATTGATTTTTAATATACTTAAATATAATTAAATATACTCAAATATACTCAAATATATTATCTTTACTATCTTTCATCTTCCATTGTCTATATTCTGTAAAAATGAATTCCTCAATTATTGAAATGTCAAATCTTATGTTTGATATTAAAGATAAAATTAAAGATGGTGAATATATGATTATTATGGAAAAACTTAGCAAAATATATACAACATATAATGCTGAAATAATTGATAATATATGTGAATGTGAAGTCTACTCTAATACATTTTGCATAAATAATTTAAAATATTTTGCAAAATGCAAAAATTTGCAACATACACTATACCGGTTTCCTATATTACGAAATTTACTAATAATATTTGTGTTGCCCTGTACATGGACATATGATGAAGATTATAAAGCACGTAATTTTTATAAAAGTTATATACAATATAAAATTATAAATCAAGAAAAAATATATAGTGATATTGAAAAAGCAGACATAATTGCAACTGTACGCATATTTTTAGATTTTGCAAATAATTTACATGAAAGATTACCAAAATGCTTTGTATTTATACAACTATATAGCTATATATTTACAAATTATAAATTATTTATCAATAGTTTTAAATTTACATCTATAACATACTCAAAACTAGTAGAATTGACAATAGCTCAAACGGAACGATCATATGCACCACATGTTAATCTGCTTAAAAAACTCTATAACTTTAATAAATTACCATTTACAATGTTCAAAGATAATATGACACTTTTCTATGAAAAAGAAATTAAAAAAGAGTCAAATAGCATACAATCACCTATCCCAATACCTAACAGGGAAGCAGCACCAGAAGCCCCAGAAGCCCCAGAAGCCCCAGAAGCCCCAACAGTTATTATAGTAGATAAACGAAAACGGCGTGCACACCGGATATAAATAGCTATGTAAATAACTAAGTAAATAACGTGCAATAGTTTTTTTTAATATATTATTATCTTAATAATAAATAGTTAAGTGCAACTATAATCCTATTTAATCCTAATTAATCCCAACTGTAATTTAAACTATATACTATGAAATTAAAAAAAACTGCTTCACATACAAAAAGCACACCAACAATTCTAGCAAATGATGCTGATACAGATACACCAATAAAAAACTCTATGATGTATGATTTATATACATCTTTTTTAAAAGATAATTGGAAATCTTACATTTGCTATCTTATCACTCTCATTTCACTACCACTACAAAGTATTGCAATGCCACATTATTATGGTGAAATTATTAATAGCCTTAAAGATAATAATATTCCAAAATCTAAATATCTATTTGCTGTGCTTCTTGGGATTTGGATTTTAATACAGGGATTTAGCATTGGTATTTCCTTTGTTGACAATTATATATGGCCTAAGTTCCATGCATATATTCGCCAATTTTTCTTTGATCTTATAGTTAACCGTTACAATCAAAACTACCAAGAACTTAAAATTGGTTCAATTCTTACAAAACTCATTAAATTGCCTTGGATTATAGATGATATTAGCAATCAAATACAGCGCTTTCTTCTTAGCAATAGTATACTCATCATTTCTAATTTCATTTATCTTTATCGTAATCATTATACACTGGGTTTCATGTATATTGGATGTATTGCAGTTGTATTTATAATGTCCCGGCTCTATTTTAATACTTGCAACTCAAATATTAAAAGAGTTGAAGGCCTCTATGATAATTGCCATGAGGAAATTGAAGATACATTGCAAAATCTCCTTTCAATATATACAAGTAAACGTATACCTGAGGAAAAAGATCGTATTCGTGCAATAAATGAAGAAACACGCCAGGAACAATTTAAGGCAGGTATATGTAATCGCAAGTTTCGCATATATTTTTCATTTGTAAATATATTTCTATTTCTAGCGCTTAACTATCTATCATTTCGTCTCTATTCAAATGGTTCTATTAAAGTTGAAAATTTAGTAAAAATATTTATTCTTAATTACACAATTCTTGGATCATTAATGGTGTTATTTAATGATGCACGTGAGTTTATGACAGTAAAATCCCATGTTGAACTTATCCAGAAATTTATTGATGAATTACCGCCAAGTACTGATGATAATGAACTTAAGAAAATTCCAAATTCTGAAAAGTTAGATATTAGGTTTGTAGATGTAATCTATCAGCCAGCAACTAGTGACATTAAAATTTTAGATAACTTTAATCTTCGTATATATCCAGGGCAAAAAATAGCAATTGTAGGTCATTCTGGATCGGGGAAAACAACAATAGTGAATTTAATTACACGTATGAAACAGTTTCAAGGTGGTGATATTTTTATTAATGGCATATCTATGAAAAACATAGATATTGATGATTTACGAGAGCATATAGTATATATTCCTCAGCATCCTAAATTGTTTAATCGTACACTTGAAGAAAATTTAACATATGGATTGCCAAAGGAAATAACTGCTGAACATATTTTTAACTTTATGAAGGAAAATGGTTTTGTTGATTTAGAAAAAATCTTTCGTAAACGTTTAAAGGATAAAGTAGGTAAAACAGGAGAAGCATTTAGTGGAGGTCAGCGCAGTATCATATGGTTTTTGCGTGCTATTATGAAAAAATCCAGTTTAGTTATTTGTGATGAACCAACAAATAATTTAGATGGTGATAGTATAAAATATGTTTCTAAAATGATTGATGTTTTAGGAAAAATGAGGGCAATTATCATAATTACTCATAATATGGATATGTCGCAAGGTATGGATCGTATAATTACTATGGATAAAGGAAAAATCATAAGTGATAAACTTAATAACAATAATAACAATAAAAATAATAGTGATTAGAATGTGATTAGAATGTGATTAGCACATAATTAGCAGTTATTATCACTATATTGACGTCCAATATCAGAGTAACCTGCCCTTTGCTTACCAATTCGTTTTTTAAATATGAACCATTTATCTTTTTGTTCTTTTTTCCAGTATTGATCAATTGCATAGTTCCAATGTTCTCCAGTTTTATTAAATAATTGTATACCTTGAGTATAGTTTTCAATTAGTAGATCAATATATTTACAGTTAAGCAAATAACCGGCAGTTGTTTGTGAATTTGTTGTGCTATCTAAAATATCATTATTATCTAGACTTGTACGTTGAAGTGCATTATATGATAGCATAATTACCTTGAAATCTAATGCTGGTGTTGAAGATTGTGCAAATACTTGCTCAAACACTTGATCAACTAGATCATACAGTTCATCTTTATCTATTAAAAACTGAAAATCGTCTTCAAATACTATTATATATTTGTAGTTATGTGCCTTTGCAAGCTTTAATATTTCTAGATGTGACATAGAACATCCAATAGCTCCAGCTCCAGTAGAACCATTACTACATTTAATTGCATTAAAACGTTCAACTTTCTTAGTATAATGGCTGTGTGTTAAATGTATATTAAGCTCATTTTCTATTTCATTCTTTCTATCTGTACGATGATCTAGATTTATATAAAAAATACGATCAATATTATCCATTATAATATCCTATTATGCTGTCCTATTATGCTGTCCTATTATGAGCTATTATGATTTAGCTACTATTTTATTAATAATGTTTTTTATTGATAAATACTTATAAAAAAGCTTTATGTAAAAAATAAACTTAAAAAAATGAATATGTTTTACATAATCTTAGGCAATTAAGTGATATTGACTTGTTGATGGCTGAAAATTTATATATTTTAGTTTTAACTTTATATAAAATTTAAATAATATTATAACTATAATAGTTCCAAATATAATTCCAAAAGCTTCACTATATGGTGTTTTGTGTAACATATTATATTTTGTAGCTAAATATTGTTCTATATGTATTGCACACAAAATAGATATACTTGCGGCAATACCACCTAATATTAAAGGTGTAGTCATATCATCTAAATTAAATTGTTTTTTAAAAATAATAGATAAATTTTCTTCAAGTAATAAAAAAAATACTGCATCAACTACACCAAATGCAATAGATGCTATTAAACTAATACATAATATTTTTAATGCAAAAATCATTTATAATATTATTTTATTTATTTATCTATAATTTATTTATATTTTATTTATATTTGAGTTAATATTTAACATAATAGTTACATATTATTTTTAAAAGTTTTCATATCTTTTGATTTACCAATAGTTTTTTTAAGATGTGCAATCCAATTGTGCATATTATTGCTATGAACATAAATTTCACATGGCCCTTTAAAGCGCATCATAAATTGTGTTCCACTAAATAAGAATGATTTAATATTGCCAACTGCAGTTATTTCATAATTATATTCTTTTTTTGCAAAACAAAAAAGCCCTTGGTCAACTTTAATAGTTTCGCCACTTTTAACAATAATTTTGTCAAAACCACCATATGATGCAATCCAAACAATACCATCTTCATTTGAATCTTTTGCAACATGAATTTCATTTAAAAATATGCTTTCCCCATAAAACATATTTTTGAAACGAGTACTAGTTTCTACTTTAATATTAGCACTAGCTGCTAAAAATCCAAATTGAGAAACTACAAAATGCTCACCTGGTTTAATACGCATTGCAATTATATCGCCAGGTATATATGATGATAAAGTAACTATTGACTGTATAGGCTGTGTTCCTGTGTAGTATGTTTGAAAAAATGAAGAAGTTGTAAATAGTGAACGTATAATACCGCTCATTATACCATTTGATTTAGTTGATACATTTATTGTTCCATCCATATAATTTAATGTGCCATAATTGCTAAATACACTTTGACCTTCTTTAAGATAAATAGCAACTGCTGCAAATGCTGGTGAATTAATAACATTAAACTTAGGTATCATTTTATTGTCACCTGCATATTTTACAAATATATTAGGATCAGATGATTTAAAATTATCATCATTTATAACAATTGCATCAGCTTTATGTGGAATATTATTATTTTTTCCAATAGATTTACTAACAGATTTGCGAATTGTTTTAGTTATAACATCTCTATAATCAACAATTTCCTGTTTTTTTGTATTTATTTTGGCATTCTTAGCCTTGTTAGCCTTGTTAGCCTTGTTAGCCTTGTTAGCCTTGTTAGCCTTGTTAGCCTTGTTAGCCTTGTTTACTTTTGATGTACTCATTATATAACTTAAATTATAACTTAAATTATAATTATAATTTAATTTTTTAGCTAAATATATTTATTTATCAATATTTGCTTTAACACTATCAATATTTGTAGGAATCCATTTCTGCATAGGTAATGGATATGGAAATTCACCATAGTATGCTGTAGTATGTGCATTATATTCACTAGATGGCTGATTTATAAACGCACGATTATTTATTGATGTATTTATATTTTGATCTTTTAATATTGGAATATTTAAAGGAGTTTGCGGATAATAGTTGTAAACTGCTGATGTTATAGGTAAATTAGAATTAGCAGTTTTTGCATTATTTGCATTATTTGCATTATTTTGCATAGAATTGCTTTCCGTTATTGCAACTAAATTAGTAAAATGTTGAGCACCTACATCAGTATATAAAATTGCCATTAAAAAACAAGTGCAAATAATACCAATACATACTGGTAAAACCCAATCATATATAAACATTTTGCAAACTACGTATATGCGTATGTGCACTTATATACTAATATAATAATATTTTTATAAAATTGAAATGTATATTTTATAAGTATAATTACAAAGTATAAATTACATATTTACATATTTACATATTTTCACCAATGTATAAAAAAAATAGTAAACTAAAAAATAGTAAACAAAACACTACTAAAGTTGATACTAAAGTTGATACTACGGAACAAAATAATATTGATAATGATATTGATATAAATTGTCAAATTGTTGAAATTGATGAACGCACACGTCAAATAGAAATTGACGCATTAATTGCAAGTAGTAATGTATATGATGAACCAATGCCAGAAGATATTGCACAAATTATGGAGCAATTTCGTTTACTTGAGCAAGAACAATTGCAACAAGACTTACAACAACCACATTCATTGCCATTACATAATTTAAAAAATTATGATCATGTGCCTGAATCTGATATAAACTATCCTTACTATCCTGATGATTTTAATGATAAACACAATTCATATGCTATTGATCGTGAAATAAAACGGCAACAAGATGAAGACTTTCAAGCTTGTTTATTTGCTGATCAAGAAAGAGAACAGGAACAACAAAAGGCAAAGGCAAATGGAAATGAAATAAAGTTGAAAACATTGCAAGCATTGCAAGCACATCATGAGCAGGAACAGGAACACCAGCAACACCAGCAACACCAGCAACAAGTAACTGCAGTAGATATAACACCTGTATTATTAACACGTGAAGAATTACGTGCACAAAGACTTAAACATTTTAACAAGTAAACTATCTATATCTATCTATATCGTTTTTTTCATAATCTCAATAAGAAAATCTAGATTTGTATTGAATGATGCCTCTGTAAAAAATTCAGGTTTTTTAGAATTATCATCATAGTTGCGCATCTTTATATATAGTTTACAATGCTCTTGATTTATAAAATTGTAAAGTTCATCTTCATTCATTAAACCACCTTGCAAATATAAAGTAGCTAGACTAGCTTTGCTCAACATATTGAAATACTTATTATTGATAGTACATAAGTAACGCTTTGCCTCTACATGATTACCAACAAGTTCACATACAAGTTGCGGAAAACCTAACTGTTGTAAATATTCAAAACCTACTCTCTCATGTCCTTTAACTCCTAAAGTCTTTCCATTTTCATCAACCATTTCAAAATTTAGCTGATCATTACATGTACCATCCATACCAACTAAATGGCCAATATCATGTAAAAACGCAGCAGTAATTGTACAGTTACGCGTATACTCATTATAAGTTTGCATTAAATCAATATCACTCATAGCAGACATAGCAGATTGCAATGCATGCTGATATTGAGATAAATGTTCACCTATATAATCTGTAGAGCCTAACCTTTCATATAAAGCAATTATACTATTAATAATGTTGCTTGCATCCATATTTGTGTCTATGCTTTGTTGTATATGTTTACTTATATTTGTATCTATATCTATATCCATATTCATATCTCTTTATCTATTTATCTCTTTATAAACAATAAATTTTTAAATTTTTAAATAAATAAATAAATAACAAAATTATAAAAAATAAAACAATTTAAACTTTTTTATCACTATCAAGTTTATCACTATCAAGTTTATCAATGATTGGTTTAACATAGTGATCTGTTAGACTTTGTCCAATTTCTTGACTAGCAGTATTATAGTCTTTACCATTATTAACCTGTTCAATCATTAGTAACATTTGCTCAACACGAGCAATATCAATAGTCCCATCAATACACATATCAAATAAAGTTGACGAATTAGTTTTTAAATAACTATATTTTTCTCCCATTTTTTCAAGAAATTCATTTTTATTAAGAGAGTTGTATTCATCACCTGTTTTCCATTTAAGATTATCAGAGGAAAGACCTGCTACTTGTTTGCGAACTTTATCTGTATTAATCATTTTTAAATTATTTAACTATACTATATTATACTATACTATATTTAACAGCACATAAAATTTCTTTATATTATTTTTACATACTTCTATATACTTCTATATACTTCTATATACTTTACACTACACTACACAAGTTGTTGAAATATATGCATCATATTATCCTTTAACTCATTAGGAATCATTTTAAAATCAATAAGACGTACATTTTCAATAAATTGTAAATCTTTAAATATAGTTAAAACTGTATCATTACAATTGTCGCCATTACGTAACTGACATAGTAAACTATAAATAAGTTGCCAACTTTCAGTATTTGTAACCATTTTTAAAATAATAGATGGTGTGCATTTTTTAAATTCATCACTACTTTTATAGTTACAGTACTTTTGTAAATAATTACTTCGTACCATACAAGCACTAATATTATCGCTAATATCGCCACTTAATATTTTCTTTACTAGATACTGTTCTCCATCTGTTTTTTTATTAGCACATAGTTGTTTGCCAACACCATCAATAAGAATAATATTATCACAGCATACTTGAATATAATCATTATCAGATGCTAAAATACATATATTTAGTTTACTTTTAATATTATTACTGGCATCATCATCACCTTCACCACCTTCATTACCTTCATTACCTTCATCACCTTCACCACTATAAAGTTTACTACTTAGATATACTGAAAGAGTGCCTACAATATCATCAGCTTCGCACTTATCAACTAATATTGAGTTCATATTATATTTTTTAATAAGTTTAGGAATTATGTTTTTTTTAACAATATCAAAAATAGCAAATGAATTGAAACCATTACGTTTATGTGAGTCTAAACGTGTTCCTTTATAATTATTATTTAATTCATATCTCCAGATACTCCTATAGGGACAATCAATGCAAAATACTACGTTACAAGTGGGTATATGCCATTCATTACAAATATTACTAATACCATCAAGAAATAATTTTTCATATTTTTGCATAAATATAGTATCCTCTAGCCAGTTATATATAGAGTTATCTGTATCATTATCTGGAAATGTTCTTTTATACCAATTTCTTAAAGCAAAGAATCTATAATATACCCAATAACTTGCATCAATTAGTAGGATAGAATTAGTTAAAATTAGTTTAGTGTATAGTTTAGTATCTAGACTAGTATCTAGACTAGTATCTAGACTAGTATTTAAATTAACATCTAAATTAACATCTAAATTAACATCTAAAGCAACATTTAAAGTATTGCTTAGATTAATAGTTTGTAAAGTATCTTGTAAAGTAGTATGTATACTTGCAGGAATACTTACCTCTTTAGATTTGCGAGTTATAGTAAGTTGTTTTTTCATTGTAATATGACACTAGCAAACTTAGTATATAGATTTGTATATACTTATATATACTTATATATATGCGCATCCTTCTTAAATATATTTTTTTCAATTTTACACTGAACTGACACCAAATGTATCTGCGCTATCTAATGTTTCAAGAGTAATTAACCCATTTCCATTATCCTCATCACTATCAGTATCTGGCTCTGGATCTTTCCAAGATGTAACAGGATGAAATCCATTGAGCATATAAGGAATTTGCATTTTACCTAATTTCTTCTTATCACGTTTAACATTTTCCATAATATGTTGAGGAATATCAGCACTAATTTCTTTAAGGCGTTGATATTCAGGTATTACAAGACTAAGAAAATCTCTTATATTATCACGTGATTCCTTTCTCCTATTAAGTTGAAACTTTATTGTTGAGTGAAATTTTTCCCATGAAAGATAGGAAATTCTATGACTCTCACCAAGTTGGCTTACTTTTAAAAACTGTGCAACAGATGATATAATAGATGTAAAAATGCTGACACCACCTATACCTAAAATTAACATATTAGAATATGCTGGAAAATTAGCACTTATAAAATTACCTGAACCAGATAATGCACTTAGTATAATAATAGGTAATTGGTATTTTATATTTTGTATTACATAGTATTCTGATGCTTTTTTGTGGAGATAAGCATTAATTTGGGCTTCATCACCTAGTTCACTAAATATTTTTTCAAGAGATTCATCCCAAGTAACATCTTTATTAGTGTCTAAAGATGTTAAATCCATTTATAGATAATATTAACTTATTAACACCTTAATATTAGTGAATATTTTAAATAAATGTGTCAATTACATATTTAATACTTTTATCATAGTTAACATAATCTACTGAATCACCACCATCTTCACTCACAATTTCTTTACATAAAATATTCATATCATCTATAACTCCATTAAATATGTGTAAGTTAGTCTGGGCTATTTTTGCTGTATATTCATCATGCATATCAATATTGTCTTGACTTAAATCACTATAGTAAATAGGGCTATCAACATATGATTTATTTACAACTGGTGTATAATGTGTATATGTAAAGCTTGTAGATCTATCATCTCTTAATGTATTTAGCTCATTTATCCCGTTTGTTGGTAATGGTACAGGAAATTTATTACTATGCTTTGTATTTGTATACATTTTCATTTGTGTATGGCTCATACTTGAAACCGGTTGCCTACCACATATTTTAATCCGATCATATGATGGAGGTTTATAGTTTAAAACCTTTTCCTCATGGTTGCCATAGTTGGCCATATAAAACTGGTTATCTCTAGCAGTTGTAACTGTATTTGGCAAAAATGCTTGAAAATTTGATATTGGTTCATTAAGCCGTGTATTTGGATATTGCATTTGGCGCATATTACGTAGTATAGCTGATTTAACATCTAATATAGGGTCAACCTTAACAAAATTTGTATGTTGTGCATCATATGGTGAATCTAGTTTATAATTCATTGTAACCTTTCCAGTTATAATTGGCTATTAACTAAATAATAGGTATAAATTTTATAAATAAACTTTAATATCATTAAATTATCTATATGTATTATGTGATATGTGATATGTGATATGTGTTATGTGTTAAATATATTTATACATAAAATTGAACTTGTTAGATAGTGTAGAGTGTATACAAGACTATATAAGACTATACACAGCTATATACTAACTCATATGGCTATAATTTCAAGTACATCTAGTACATCTAATGCATCAAGTGCATCTAGCACGTCTAGCGCATCTAGCACACCTAAAACATTAACAAATGTAAAAAAACTTATTAAGCAAAAATATATTATTAAAAATTTACAGAGTAATCTTAATAAATCTAAGCAAGAGCTTGCTTTATTAAAACTTAATTTTACTATAAAAAAATCAAAAGATATAAGTACAATTATATACTATGAAACTTTACTAACTATTATTATTACTTTAATAATGGTTGCAGTAGCAATGTTTGCTTTATCTATTACGCCATTCCATTAATCTATAAATTAATGTATGAACTAGTGTTGAACTGTTTTTTTCTTATACTATTATAGTAAGTTGAATTAAATGGTATTTATAAAAAAACGCTCTAGGGGAAAAATCCTATTGCAAATGCAAGGAAATCAGCTTTTTAAAATGGGTGCAAAGAAGTCAGTGAAGAAGTCTATGAAAAATTCAATTAAAAAATTAAGGAAAAAATCAGTAAAGAATTTAGTGAAGAATTTAGTGAAGAAGTCAGCAAGTATGCAAAAAGGTAAATTTGTTAAAAATACTAGTAAAAAAGGATTTATAAGTAGTGTTATGAGGGGAGGATCAGTACCTAAGCCTGAAGGTGCACCTAAGTCTAAAGGTGCAACAGAAGACATCAAACCAAAGGGTAATGGAAATCCACTAGAGGGTAATAAAAAACAACCAGATGGTCCTGTAAAACCACCAGATGGTCCTGTAAAACCACTAGAGGGTCCTGTAAAATTTAACAATTTAAAAACAAATGGTCAACCTCCAAAATCCCCAGATGCACCTGGAACACCTGGAACACCTGGAACACCAGTAGATCCAGTAGCTGCTGCTGCTGCTGTTGTAGCAGGTGTTGTAGTACCAGCGCCAGGAGGTTTAACTGGCATGTTTGAATCAATTAAAAGTATGGTAAAGTCTAATCCTGAAATGATTTCACAACTATTAGAGGCATATAAGGCTAATCAATTTAAAATATTATCCCAACAACAACAAAATAGGAAAGCAAACACTAGTACTGCAGCTACTACAAAAAAAGCAAACAATCTTAAAGGGCAGCTTAAAGAGCTACAAAACCCAAAGCCAACACCTACAACTATGCTATCTCGAATATTTGCAGGATTTGGAGGTAAAGGTAGTATTGCTGAAAGAGCTAAACGTTCTAAAGAAATTATAAATGAATTAATGGCACTTGATAAACTAGCAAAGGGCACTAATGGTCAACATACTAATTCAACTGCAACAAGTATTGCTAAAGCTCTATCTAAACTATATAGTGGTAGTTGGAATAATACTAAACCTGATGCAAATAGTGTTGCCGCTGGTAATGCTGTTAATGGTATAAAACTTGATACGGCAGCAAATGGTACAAAACTTGTTGAGGGTAATGGTAATGGACCAAAATCTGGAGAGGGTAATGAACCAAAAAATGACACTTCTGCAGCGCCATCTGGCATACCTCCGTAGTCTTACACTAAATCTACTACACCTATTAAACATATCTAGCACTTACTTAAATATTACTAAACACATTACAATAATAATGATAAACAATAGTAAAAAAATCCAGCTTAATTTACCACGAAAACCTTTTGTTGAGCATGTAGTGCATTTACCAGCACTAAAACCACCTGATTTAAACCCTTCAACATTATTTAAACTACTTGCTAGCTTGGCACCAATATTTCCACACTCTTGATTTCCTTGATTACCTTGATTACCTTGATTACCTTGATTTCTTTGATTTCCATTTTTAGAACATTTTTTAACAGTTTTAAAATCTACTAAGTTTGCAGGGTTATTGTTATTATTTTGCATTTTTGGAGATTTACAGTCTAGTATACCAATATCTTGCATACATAGTGAGTCTTCAGGGTCACTAAAATAATTACCACCCCAATAGATAGGTGCACTTGCTACATTCATAGGGTTCCACTGATATTCAGGCTTTTTACTAAACTTGCGAGATCCAATAGCAGTACCAAACGATACGATTGGTGCAAACTTTTCCTGTACTCCAGTACCAAAATTCATTTTATCAAATGCTAACCCTTCATAAGGTTGTGTTTTGTTGGTAATTCCTGTATATTTTCGATTAAGATAGAGATCAGCACCACATTGTTCTTCAATCATTTTATCGAATGATGACATTGTCCACGGACCGAAAAAACATTTATCTAGAGGGGTAGAACTATTACGGGGTGAGTCAATTTGGACACCTATTGCGCCAATGGCGGTAGCCTGTGAAACATTTACTGCCATATCGTCAAATAACACAACTTTAGAAAAGTCTTCAATTCTGTAAAATTTCATCAATTGATAAATATATTCATTCTTATTTGGTGGAAGTTTAAAGTTTACGGTGCGACGTATCTGTAAACAAGGAGCAATTATATTTGTTTTTGTAAACATTTTTTGATTAAATCCTAAAATACGGTCCATATATGCTTGAATAATTTCATATGTACCAAAGCTAGCAATAGCTACATAATTACCATGCATAATCAAATATTCAATAATCTTTTTAAAATATCGCCAAGTTGGTACATCACGATCTAGCTCTGCAGTTGGTTTTTCTCTAATAATATCAGGATCCATAACATTTAACATATATGCATCAGTGTTGATTAATGTATCATCCCAATCCCATACCCATAGTGTTGCATTTTTTAATAAATAATAAGATATTACTAAATCACCAGCAGCAGTGATAGTCATTATGTACGTATTTTAATTAACTCTAATTAACTCTATTTAACTATAATTTATTAACAAATTATTAATAAATTATTTACAACTACAATGTTAAAAAATAAAAATAACCAATGCTAGATAGTAAACTATCATGCCATTGGAACTCCTCCAACAATACCTAGACCCATTCCTAGACCACTACCAATACGAGCGGATACACCAATAGTAGGTGCAAAGAGATCTAGGATAGCAAATGTAGCAGCAGCAACTAATGCAACAGCAATGCAACCTTCAAAATCGGGCTTCTGCTTTAATAAAACCATGCAAGCAAAACCTACAACAAGACCTTCTAGCACATATTTAATAACTTTTTTGCAAAGTTCACGAGAATCAATATCCATCATCATCTTTAATTATACTATCTAGAAATATTTTTAATTTTGTAAATATCAAAAAATATTTAAAATATAAATGTTAAATAAAATTACATTTAAAGTAGTTGTTTGTAATAATGCATAGAGTTGTATAGTGTAAACGTGTAAAAGTATAAAAGTGTATATTTTTAAAAATGTACAATTTTAAAAATAACAAATATGGAGGAAATAATGGAAATAATGGAAATAATGGAAATAATTTTGATAAAAAAAATTCTGAAGATGCATATAAGGATGTAAAGGATGTAAGTAGGGATGTACAACAAGATAATAAAGATGCTAATTCAAATTATGATTTAATTACAGTAAATAATGCAGCACATGAATCTAATGCAGAATTTGCATATATTTGTATAAAAAAAGAGTTTTTTGATATTAATATGGTATATCTCAATTATTATAATTTGAAAAAAAAGAAACAGATTGAAATTATATATAAATCACCAAGTGTATTTTTAGAAGGTATTTTTCTTAAAACGCCTGAAATAGAATTATCAAATATTACTATACATAAAAATGATAAAATACCTAAATATTTAAATAAAATGGAAAACCTAGAGCTAAAATTACAGTTTACAACTGCAAATGAGCTACATATACCATTTATTAATATTTTAATAAGTATTGATAAATACTGTATTAATTATCTAAAAACTTATCAAAGTGAAATAGAGGCATCATTGCTTGCAAATTATAATGATATGAGAAAGCTTCATGATTTTAATTATTTAAATATAATTAAAAATATTAGCACCAATCTAAATGGATCATATATATGGGAATTAACTTTAAAATCATATATTGATAAAAAACTTATTGCCAAAATTGCTCATGATAAATTAAATCAATCTAATGAATGCAATTTAAAGTTGCCAAAATATATATTTACATTTAACATTTCAAATATATATTTTGGCAGTAATTTAATACCATTAGTTAAAACAAATGCACTTGAAAAAAAATATTAAGTCAAATAGGAGAGTAGTAGGAGAAGAAGGAGAGTAGTGGGAGAAAAAGAAAAGTAGTAGAAGGAGTAGAAGGAGAAAAGGGGAGTAGAAGGAGAGTAGTATTAGTAAAGGTATCTTGAGTAAAATAAAATAGAATATCTTAGCATTTTAAAATATTTTTAATGTTTTTAATGTTTTTAATGTTTTTAATGTTTTTAATGTTTTTTACTATATAATTTTCTATTAGTAATATAATAACATAATAACATAATAACATAATAACATAAATGGATCCCACAACATTTCAAACTGACCCAACAAATCAATCTGCACAATCATATTCATCAGTTGGTATAAATGATGCTATTGGTGATAAATGTGTATCAGGCTTACCTGATTATGAAAATATTCGTAAAACTAATTTAGATACAATTAATACATACTATAATGATCTTTTAAACAAGTACACTGGTAGTTATACAGATTATGCTAAAAACAATGCTGGTAATGTTAATGATAGGGCATATGCTGAAACACAACTTAAACCTCAAACATCTGGACTTAATACTCAACTAATAGCTTTAAATAAAAAAATGCTTGATGGTATAAACAGTGATAATGATAATATTCTAGGTTTAAAAAATACATTAGATTCTAAAAATATAACAATAAAGCAAAATGGCGATATGATTGCATCTTTACGTAAAACAACAGATGAAGCAACTACATCATATAAATCAAAAAATGATAATTTAAGCTTTACTCATAATGGTTTAGCACATATAGAGTTTTGGACTTGGTTTATAGTTAGTATTGATGGTATTTTAGGTATTGCAATTATAGCAATGGTTATATATATTATATTTATAGGTGATTCGCCTACTTCTGTAGTAAATAGTATAGATATTATTGGTAATGGCAAAAACAGTGGCAAAAACAGTAGCAAAAACAGTAGCAATAATAGTCAGAATCGTAGCCAAATTATTAGCTCTAGTAGCAATAGCAGCAGTAATAGCAGTAGTAATAGTAACAAAAATCGTATAAATGTAGGTACTACTACATCTAAAGTAATGGTATAGGTTTTTAAATTAAAGAATCTTTTAAAGAGTCTTAAAGAATATTGTTAAATTTGTATGAAAAAAATATGGTGATAATTTAATATATATAGAAGCCATCACCAACATCAACGGCAACCCTAAACCCAATTCTGAATATGGCAACACAAACCAGTACAACTGTATATACAGTAACAACTACAGTACCTCAAAGCACTCCATATAGTATAGAATCTTTAATATTTAATAAAAGTTTATTTGGTCTCAATGATACTCCAGAATCACAAGCAAGCACAGCTGATGACTATTCTAAACTTGTACAGGAAATTGAAACTACAATATCAAACAATGATGTTCTTTTTCAACAGATACAAAAATCTAATTATCCAAACCCTGGAAAATATCAAAGCGATCTAATCAATTTTAAAATTGATACACAAGTTAAAGATCTAACTAAAACTCGTAGTCAAATTTGGGATTTTATTAATAAAAAATATACAGAAAACACAGGCTTAAAACATTTCTACTATGATGAAAATCGCAAAGCTGATGAGTTTATTCTACAACAATCAAATGAACTTTCACAGCTTAATGCATTATTATCAGCAAGCAATTTAAAGGATACAACTTTAAGTGAGCAAATTAAACAGGAAAGCTACCAAGTTAATAAGGCTATATACTATCGATTTTTATATTTAGTTTTAATGGTATGTGGTATTATATGTGTTATTTTGCTTGCGCTTAAAATAAATGGTATATTTAATGGTGGTTTAATACTTAGTTTATTAATAATAGTTGGTGTTACAGTTTGGGTTATATATTACATTTTTATTAAACATATAGCACGTAGCAATATAGCATGGAATAAAAATAATTATAGCTTAATGTCGCAAAATAGTTATAGTCCACTTAATAATCATAATAGTAATAATAGTCTTACAGCTGATAAAAAAGCTGCTAGTGAAGCTGTAGATATTATAGTTGCTAGCGAAAAAAATGAACCAGTTAAATGTTAGTTAAATGTTAGTTAAATGTTAGTTAAATTTTAGTTAAATTTTAAATTATATTTAATAATATTATTTTTTAGTATTTTTTAACATTTTATACAAAAATTGAGTTACTTTTTATATAATAAATTTTATTATTATTATTAATCATTGTTATAGCAATAACATTTGGTATTTGATACAAATGTATCAATCTCAATTTAATTCTTATAACAGCGATGGTGGATATAATGGTCAATCAAGCTATCAAGGTGGACATGATGGTGGATATGGTGGTCAATCAAGCTATCAAGGTGGACATGATGGTGGATATGGTGGTCAATCAAGCTATCAAGGTGGACGTGATGGTGGATATGGTGATCAATCAAGCTATCAAGGTGGTCATGATGGTGGATATGGTGGTCAATCAGGCTATCAAGGTGGTCGTAGTGGTCATGGTGGTCGTGGTGGTCGTGGTGGTCAATCAGGCTATCAAGGTGGTCGTGGTGGTCAAACAGGATATCAAGGTGGTCGTGATGGTCAATCAGGCTATCAAGGTAGTCGTGGTGGTGGTCATGATGGTCAATCAGGCTATCAAGGTGGTCAATCAGGCTATCAAGGTGGTCAATCAGGCTATCAAGGTGGTCGTGGTGGTCAATCAGGCTATCAAGGTGGTCAATCAAGCTATCAAGGTGGTCGTGGTGGTCAATCAGGCTATCAAGGTAGTCGTGGTGGTCAATCAGGCTATCAAGGTGGTCGTGGTGGTCAATCAGGCTATCAAGGTAGTCGTGGTGGTCGTGGTGGTCGTAGTAGTAAACCTGCCTATCAACCTAATTATACAAATGATTATGAGCAACAACTTTATAATAAATTTATTGAATATGATGCTGCATTTTTCGATATAATAAATATGATACCTGACAATTTAAGAGAAGTTAGCAATCCAATTGCAGTATGCATGTCATTTGAGTGTGATGATTTTAATGTACATAGTAAGGCAGAAAACTATTATACTAAATGGTGCACGTTTCTAGAATCTAATACAGATCCTAATAATTTAAAACTCTACTTACATAAACTTGGGTTTAATTCACATGAGTTTAATGATAAGTATAATCCACAATTAGATATTAAATTTCGTGTTTTGATTTTCAAAATTAAAGCACAGCTTATTGCTCTCTCTTATGATATGAAAGATATGCATACTTTTACAATATACATTGGTCTGCTAAGCGCTATAAACTATCACTTTGAGTGTTATGTTGGACAAAATCAATATGAACAATTAGTTGCCGCTATTGAAATGAGTGAAATTATGCCATATATTTAATAATGGACATATTCTTAAATAAATAGTTATAATTTTAACACTATTTTTAACAATATTTTTAACAATATTTTTTAACAATATTATCTATATGCTTTAATTTTGCTTTACCAAACCAAATAATATTCATTTTATTAAAGTTGAATAACTCTTCACACCCTTGCTTAATATCATGCAATGTTAGAGCCTGCATAGCATCTACTTTTTCTTTAATAGTAACAACAGGTTTATTAAACAAAATTTGCTTACAGTAATATTCATTTTTAACTTGTATATCTTCAAAATTACTAATTATAGAATCACAGAAATTTTTTTTATTTTCCTTTAATTCAATATCAGTAATACCATATTTAATAATTTTAACTAATTCCTGCAATACTTTATCTATACATTTAACAGTATTTTTTGCTTCACATTGCATATTTATAACAAATGTACCAATTTCCTCATAGTTATTAAGTTGGCATTTGATTGTATAAACTAAACCTAACTTTTCACGCACCTCAACAAATAGGCGACTACTCATATTTACGCCTAATATATTTTGTATTAACTTATATTTGTTATTATTATTATCAAAAAAACCACCTGTTTTAAATATTATATTGATATAATCCTGTTCAAGGCTTCTAGGAAACAGTTTTAAATTATATTTAGTTTGGTTATCAGTAAAAGGTATAAGTGTTGTTGGATGTACAGTTTTTATATCAATTGGTTTAAATTTTTTAAAATAGTGTTCAAGTATATTAAGAAAATTTGCGGGTATACTACCACTAACACCAATTAACAACTTATCTAATGTATAATGTTTGTTATAAAAGTCTATTAATTCACGTCTATTAATATTAGAAAGTGACTTACGGTCACCAATAATTGTCATACCCAAAGGATGACCTTTAAACATTTCAATATCTATAATATCATCAATTACATTATCAATATCATCAATACCGTCATTATATTCCTGCACTATAACAGTACGTTCTAGATTTATATCTTTTTCTCTAAATAATGAATGAAATAGCATTTGTGTTGTAACCTTGCAAATAAGGTCAATGTTTTCATCAGTTGCTAAAAATTTGTACATGTAAGCAGTCATGTCTTTCGCTGTAAATGCATTATATGTAACACCTGCAGCATCTAGAGGTCTAGATATATCAAAGTAAGTTTTTAATTTGCTAGCACCCTTGTAAACCATATGTTCAACATAGTGACTTATTCCATTGAACTCTTCTATTTCAAATTTACTACCAATTTTAAAATAGAAATATATGCTGATGCTAGATGCATCTGATTTATTTGGCATTAAAGCTAATCTTGTACCATCAGAGTTTTCATATAATTGAATCTGGTTATGTGCATTATATAATGAGGTAGTTGCATAGCTAGGCACTATTACTTTTTTAGATTTAGATTTAGATTTAGATTTAGATTTAGATTTAGATTTAGATAAGAGGTACATTTTAGTAGATTGCTTAATGTTACTAACTTATGTTTGAGTTAATAGTTATTGTTGAGTTAGATGTTTTCTATAAGTAATTGCATGCAAAACCTCGGTTTAATTATTTCAAAATTTTATACTTGAACTATACTAGAAGTACATAGCAGTATAACTTATTATAAATGTCAATGTCAACAATGCAAAATAATCAAATACAAAAACAACACCAACAAGCGCAACAACACCAACCGCAACTACCGCAACAACCACAACAATCTTATTTAAAAAATATTGCAGGTGCATATGCTCCATCTAATCAAAATAGAATTAATGAAACTATTATAGACATTAAGTATGATTCTACTAAAAAAAATACTAATTCCAATAATTATGAAGCTATATCCCCAAATAATGTTTATCATCAAACTAAAGTTGATCTTGTTGCAAGCAGAATTTATAAACACTTTACAGACAAGTACCCAACTGCTATTAATTCATGTGGGTTATCATTAACAACTGTTAAAACAATTGTTGATGCTGGATTTAAAAAAAATGGAAATCTTAATCAACCAACAATATCTAGCATCATAGATGTTATAGATTTAAAACTTAAACAGGCAATTCATAGTGATAATAGGCGAGGGGTTCAATATGATACAATTACTCAGTTTTCAATGGATGAAAAATCTAAAATTACAATGGATAAATACCTTGAAAATTACACTAACAAAGTTACTGTTCTTAATAATAGTGATAAGGCAATAGACGCGCAATTACCATCTAAAATGGCACCAATGAATGATATTGTTAAATTACAAGAGCCAGATCCTTTTAGTGAAGATTTTCCTTTAAAAGATCGTATACTGCAAACAGATACGCTAGTACCTGAGATACGAAAGTTTGACTATTATTTGGCAATTGATTCCAAAGATCGTAATATAAAACAGTCATCTGCGCCAAATAATTTTATAATTGAACTAGCACCTGCTCCTTCTTCTACCAGTGAAAATAATAAAGGCTATATTGATCGCGCATTTGGCAATATTGAAAGTTGCGAATTATTAAATGTAATTATACGTGATACATCTGATCAACCTGATTCAAGTGATACAGGAGGAATCAACTTTCCATATTTATTATTACAGTTTGATGAATTACAGCAAAATTACTTTGGTACAAATAATGATTTAACTAAAACATTTGCAATATTAACTCAATATAAACAGAAAAATAGCAGCAAATATAAGTATTACCGTATGGTTGGGGATCATTCAGAGTCAACTGTAACTAAAGTATATAATCCACGTATAACTCTTTCACGCATTACAACTCGTTTATTACTGCCAAATGGTGAATTATTTAATTTTGGTGCAGCATTTAATGATGATACGTCTAATACTGTTATATCGGTAACTTTGCGCATATCAACTGTTCAACGTAATTTAGCAACCCAATTTTTAGATAAAGCAACACATTAAAAAAATACTATAAACTTGCATGTTAGTGCTAGTATTAGTGCTAGTATTAGTGCTAGTATTATTTATATTTTTCCTATCTTTTGATATACAACTACACAGTTTTCCCTTTGTAAAGCAGCACGTCCGGATGTTTTAAAGTCAAACTCGCAAGCATGTGTTTCTGGCATGCGATGTATTTTGCAAAAATTACCAGTACAACGACATTGGAATGGTATTAAACCAAGCTTGCGTGCACATGAGTCAAGTGTGCAGAGCTTTATATTGCCTACAGTGTTGCCTGCATTGCCTTCTGTATTCCTTCCAGTATTTGAATCACTCATTTGAAAATAATGAGTAATTATTACTACAATTATGTATAATTTATGTATAATTATAATAATTATAATAATATATTTTGTTATCAATTTTTGATATATTTGTACTTATTTATCCTGTAAATTATATTGGTAATTTAGTATCCTTTAAAATGAGGGATGATTATAAATCATCCCGTCATTTAAAGGATATAGCTATATAGCTATCTAGCTATCTAGCTTAGTATGTTTTAGTGTGAGTGTGCGATTGCCCAATATTTTTTTTGTTGGCTTAACATTACTGCAGCTTTTAACCTTATCTACACTAGGCATATTGCAAGATGCAACACTATGTTTTTGAAAAAATGCAATATATGTGTCATAGCATTTAAACTGTGCATCTAAATCAATTAAATCATTTTGTTGATAAAACCATTTAATTAATTTTGTATATCCTTCATTGCGTAATAAAATAGTTCTAATAGGATAACAACGCCGTTTCCGATTAATACCAATAAACCCAGCTATAAGTGGAACAATTTGATTAAAAAATGAATGGTATACACTTACAATTTTAGTAGCTTCTTCGGTTGTATGGCAATTAGAATAATATCCCTGATAATTAAAAATAATACTGCCTAAAAATTCTAAACCCATTGTACAAATATAATTGACAACTGCACGCACACGATTTTCACTATCATTTTCACTAGAGATAAGTCTGTTAATATGTGCAATAATTGGTGCATAATGTTTCTTTACTTTTTCTAAAAATGGATTTGGGCTAGAATTAAGATGCTGACGATGCAATTTTCCATTTACTTTGTTATGTATACGATACATCCACTCTATAAGTGTAGCTCTAGACCCTATAAATTTAGTAATTGGTAGAGATTGATAATATTTAGTAAAGCTAACACGGCAATATTTGCATGGTAATATTTGTGCGGTTATTTTAATAAAATCATTCATGCGGGTTTGATCATCAAATGTGGGTGATTCGGGATATAAAAATGTAAGAGTGTGGAGAAATAACCAACCACTAGGACCCCAAAATATAGTTTCCATTAGCAATCCGCTTAGTAAATATTTCAGTTATGTATACCAGTTAAGTATTCTAGTTATTATTAAGATATTTTCTAGATATATATTAAAGTAAAGTAAAGTAAAGTAAAGTAAAGTAAAGTAAAGTAAAGTAAAGTAAAGTAAAGTAAAGTAAAGTAAAGTAAAGTAAAGTAAAGTAAAGTAAAGTAAAGTAAAGTAAAGTAAAGTAAAGTAAATAATGGCTACAATACAAAAATATGTTGGTGGTATGAGAATAAACGGTATGAATAAAATTAAACACCAAGAGCATCTTGTTGGTCACTCACTACAATCAAATAATGCTGCACCTGCTTCACCTGCCTCACCTCCTCAATCAGATGCAGGTGAAGCACCATTTGATTTTAATGCAATAACGCCCGAGTTTCTTGCAGAACTTGAAGGTCAAGGTATAACTCCAGATAAAATTGCAGAGATGGCAGTGCAATCAGGTGTACCAGTTCCACAAATTATTCAAGATGCACTTACAAAAAAATCAGGTACTGCAGGACCAAGTGCAGGACCAGATGCGGCTGATAAACAACCTAAATTACCTAATTTAAATAAGTATCCGTCAATGTTGCCTATAGGTGAATATAACAAGTATAAAAAAGATGAAGCAATAGTTAAAAAAAATCGTCCACAAAAACGTGCAACAACATTTGGATATATGTTTTCAGATTTATTAAGGGAAGATATTGTAAGAGAAATGAAACGAACACAGGGCAGTTTTTTAGTTGGTGTTAATTTAACAAATTTATTTAATGAATTTCGTCAAATGATTGTAGGTAAAGATTCAGATAACAATAATAAAAAAAATAATATGGCTAATTCACCTACTGCAAAAAGTAATGCAACATTTAAAAAGGTAGGTGAGTTTTTAGATGCTAATTATGATGAAATTTTAGAGAAAAAACTGGGTTTTCGTGATGGAAGTGATATTTCTCACTTACCTGAAATACATCTTGATAGAACATCAACATTTGATCAAATAATAGATGAAAGCAAACAATTTGCTGCTGCTGGATATAAAGGTGAAATAACACCTGCTGGATTAATAATAATGGTCCGTATGTTATATAAATATAAAAAAAACAATGCACAATGGGTACGTGTTGCAACAGTTCTTGAGTTAATATATAAATATTTAGGTGGTACACAAACACGTCATCAATTTTTTAAAAATAAGCAGGAAGTTTCCGTTTTATCATTAATGGAACTAGAAGAGTTTTATAATACAGATCACATTTTTATGTCAGAAAATGAAATACAACAATTTAAAAAAAATTTAGAATTTTATAAAAGTAATTTATTAGAAACTCTAGATGCTAAACTTAGCATGGCTAAATTAAAACTACAAAAAAGTTAATGATAAACTGCAAGAATACAGAGTTGAATGTAATAACATACAAATATAAAGAATAGATTTATAAAATATTTACAAAATATTTATTATTTTATAGTAGTACTTGATATTTATACCTTTCATAATCTATCAGAATCTATCAGAATCAATCAGAGTTAAACAAATGGGTAATATTTGTAATAAATGCAATAGATACAATAACCATACAAAACGCTATTTAGATGCATATGCTACTAATCAATATGATGATAAGTATGATGATAAATATACTAATCCAATATTAGAAAATGGGGATGTAATTGATGAACATAATGAAGCTTATATTTATCAAAATAAAGATACAATAAAAACAATAAAAACTATAAGAACTGATATAAATAAAATTAGGCAAACTGTTAATTGTTTAGATCGCAGATTAATTTTTTTAGAACAGCAAACAACTGAACTCTGTAAAGTAATTACAGCTAATGATAATCGGATTGAGGCAGAAATGTTTGCACGAATTTCTGTTATTAGTAAAGATATGGAATCATTGCTAAATAATGATAAATTATTATTGGAAAAAATAATGGATGCACGTATGGCACCTACTGTTTTATAGGAACACTATGCACAATACACATTTTAATCTTTAAATTTTATATTTTTTAAGCTGTTATTTTATTTTTAAACCACCAATTATCATCTAAATATGGAGGTACTTCACCTGTATCAATACAGTTATTAGAGCTAGGACCACTTGATATATTGCTTGCAATTTCAGTATAGTTAATAGCATATGGATAATACTTTAAATTTGACATATATCCTTCAAATCCTCCATACATATTAACCCACAAATCATCATCATTTTGTTTTGGAAGCGAACTTAATTGTTTACGTATTTTAAGTGTGCCATTAATATATATATCTAAATTAGCTACACCAGGTGTTTTAGTAGTGCTAAAATCATCATTTGTGCTTTGATTAAGTATAATATTCATGTAAACCCATTTACGCATAGGAACATTTTCTACATCAACATATTCTAATATAGTATCCTGTGTATTCATATATACACGTAAATCATTAGTATTTGGATGTATCCAAACACCTGGTGCACGATTAGGATATGCGCTATCATTACCTTTATGAAAAATATGTTTCCATTCACCTTTTTTATAATCAAAATTATCAATTAAAAACCAAAATCCATATGTAAACTGTATACCATCTTGACCATCAGATCTTAATATAGGAACATAATTAGCATTTGTTGGGTCTTGACTAAGTACTAGCGGATATTTAGCATTTTTAGTATTTTGTAATAAAAATGGAATATTATATGATGATGTTTGATACCATATAATCAAATATCTAATTATTAATACAATTACTATTATTATAACTATGCCAGCTATTATTTTAATAAAATTGAACCATTTAGATTCAGTTTGTATTATATTAGTTACTGATGTAATTGAGGGTATTGAAGATACTAAAGATTGTGATGGTTGTAAAGGTTTTGTATTTTTTAATAAATTAGAATTTTGATTAGTAGAAGTTTTTGCTTTAGTAATTTCATTTGAAATTTTATTATTTTGAGTTTCTAATTTTTTTAATAATGTGTTTATTTGATTATTATTCATTTTAGAAATTTTATTATTATTAAGTTTTGTAATATTATTAATATTTGTAAGTTCACCGGGTTGTAATGATGGTTGCAAATTTTTAATATTGTTTGATGGTTTTAAATTATTAGATAAATTACGTGACAAATTTTGCAGTTCTGATGTTGTAATTGCAGGGCTTTGCTGTTGCTGTGGTGGTGATTGTTGTGGTGGTGATTGTTGTGGTGATAATTTTTGATTTAGTGGTAATTTTCCTGTTGCATTATCTAAATTTTTTAGTTGAATATTATTAGCTCTACTATTAACATTATTAAAGTATATATTATTTTTTTTTGGTGTAAGAGCTGCCATTGTATACTATACTATATTTATACTATATTTATACTATATTTATATTATATTATGAAATATAGTATAAATAAAGTATCATTCAAAAGCCTATCTGATATAGTCTTTAAAATTTGGGATGTTTATAATCTTGGTGTAAAGGATAAATATTATTAAGCATGATGTAAAATATTTTTATAAAAGCGCATAGATTACAACAATAATAATAATTGCTATTGTTAAATATAATACCCAATTTGGTATAGATGATATAAAACTTTCTGAAATAACAGGTCCTATATTATATTGTTTTTTAGCCATTTGAGTATTCATAGCTGTATTAAAAAAAGTCATACGTGCAATTTCTCCAGAAAACCCCCCATTTGGTGATAAAAGTATAGTATTATTGGCAGTTATTAATGGAAAACCTTTAAGTACACATGTAGATACTAAGTAACCATCTATATAAATGTCTACAACTTGATTGTACACGCTAACAATTACATTTACCCATCTTTGTAAAGGAAAGTTTTTAACAATACACGAGTCTTGTAATATTGTTTTAGTAATTGATGGTGGTGGCGTTGGTGGTGGTGGCGTTGGTGGTGTTGGTCTTGGTGGTGTTGGTCTTGGTGGTGTTGGTCTTGGTGGTGTTGGTGTTGGTCTTGGTGGTGTTGGTCTTGGTGGTGTTGGTGTTGGTCTTGGTGGTGTTGGTGTTGGTGCAGATGGTGGTGTTGGATCAAAATGTTCAATTGGGCAGGAATATACCACTGGAGTACTTGGTGTGCCTCCTTGAAATAGCTGGTGTCCTGTGTTAGGGCAAACTATACCAGGTACTACTGGTGGTTGTAATGTTATACGTGTTTCAGGCCGTGTTGATGCGGTTACAAAGACTGTGTTTGAAGGTGTAGATTGTGGAGCAACTGTTATATGCGGAACTGTAGTAATTGTAGAAGAACAGCTACAGCCTCTTGTATAATTAGGTATAATAGTACAATTCTGTGCATTTGAAGGTAATGGAGGAAATTCATAATCTTCAGATACATAGGATGGATTAGAGTTTGGTGGCAATCTAGCTAATAATGTGTTATAGATTGGAACTGATGGTTGACCTGGTGAAACATCTACTGATTGTTGTGGTACAATAGTATTGCCAGAATTACCAGCATTTCTTACATTTCTTACATTTCCAGCAATGCCTAAATTAGTAGTATTATTACTGCCTAAATATACATCATTTATAGGATGCAATCCAGAAACATTATTATTTGTATTGTTACAATCACATGTAAATTGTTCAATAGTATTTGAAGCCATTATTTTACCTAAAATAGAATTATTTATAACTGTCATTGTTGTATCATTTCCACCATTTCCACCATTTCCACCATTTCCACCTGTATCATCATATTGTACAGTTGGATAATTAATTTGATTACCAGATATCATATTAAATGTAGAGTTTAGCAGCGGCATAGTATTATTGTTATCTAATTCCCATGTAGTTTGACGATTTGAGTTATCATTTGGTTCATCATTTCCTAGTATAGATTGCATATTACTTTGCACATCATTAAATGATGATAATGATGTTAATGATGTATTAGCATCTGCATTGCTTTGCAGTTTAATACGAACAATAAGATCATTATGATTTGGTGCAAAAAGTATTTCAGGATTCCCTGAACCAATATCACCAAAGCATAATATAGTTTTTTCTTGACCATATTTATATGTAAAATCATCAACCTTCATCCAAATACTAATTGCATATTCATTACTATATGTAGATGTTGGTAACATATTACTGCCAAAAGTAGTGCCTGTTTTCCCATCAATAATATTGGTAATCATATCAGTTCCAGTTATTAGATTAATATTATTTGCATTATACCAATTATATGTCCAATAAATACCATATATTAATACTGTTAATACAATTAAGCCAACAACAATTCCAACCATATGATCTTTTGTATATTGCATAGCCTGTGTAACTTTTGTTATTCCAGTAGTTTGTCTTGAATTAATAGGCATGTTTGCTTTAACATTAGCAGTTACTTTAGAATTTTCTTTAACATTAGCAGTTACTTTAGAATTTTCTTTAACATTTTCTTTAACATTTTCTTTAACATTTTCTTTAACATTAGCATTTGTAGGTAAAAATTTATTTATATTTTTAGATGATGGTTGTTTATTACTATTACCAATAGTATTAGCGTTTTTTTTATTTGATGATGATGCAAATAATGATGGTATACTTGAAAGATTTGATGATCCTGAAAATTTACTTGAGTTAGACATTATATATATATTATATGTCTAATTATTTAATACTTATCTAGATATTTATTTATCATAGAATAATTATACAAATACTAGAAAAACTAGAAAAACTAGAAAAACTAGAAAAACTAGAAAAACTAGAAAAACTAAAAGCAAAATTATAAAATTTTAATTCTAAAAATGACTGTTTTTTGCAAAAGTGTTAGACATTTATAAAAGATCATATTGTTTGAACTTCGTTAAATGATAATGGATATGGATACATATAAAAGTTTTTAAATTTTGCCAAGCAGTTATGATTTAATTGACCTAGTTTAATTTTATTGCCAACATCATATATTACTGGCACTGAATCAAGTATTTTAGATTTAACAATATTACCATTTTCATATAAAATTATACTATTTGATGCAATAACTACTGTATATTTAACCCATGTTTGACATTTAACTTGTTTATATTGTAGCTCTGTAAATTTAGCGAGGTACGGCGTATCATTATATTTAACAACAATTGAAATATAATTTTTGCGAGGATGATATCCTATTTGCGGTGAATCATTAATACTAATAATAGGTTTTAATTGATTATTGGATGATTGCCATTGTTTATTATCATTAATTACAGGTATATACATTTGCCATGAAAATGAAAGTCCATAGCCTAAATAAGGTATATATAAAGTTTGTCGGGGTGATATTAATGCAGATATTTGCATAAATTGTTGAAATGTTTCAGTAAATTGTATTGGTCCAGATAAAAGAAGTAGTGCATATGTATTTGCATTTGCATATTTAGGTGTATAGTAATAATAGTAAAAACATACACCAATTATACAAAATACAATTAATACAATTACAATAGTAAAAAAAATATTCATTTTTTTAGATTTTTTGGAGTAATATATTAAATTGTATTAAATATCTAGTATTATCAAATATTAAAATATTAGTTAATAGTAACAGGTAACAAATATGCATTTTAAAGTTTTATCTACACGAGATGCTACTAATTTTTCAAATAAATTGGGCCAAGGAAATTGGATAGTATTATTTTATTCTAATTCATGTGGTCATTGTCATCAAATGAAACCTGAATGGGCAAATGTAGTAAAGAAATTTAAATCACCTTCTAGCAATATTCATATTGCTGAAGTTGAAAGTAGCTATCTTAATTCTATGCGTAAACCACCACAAATTATGGGATACCCTACTATAAAGTTTTATAATCAAGGTCGCATAGGTGCGGAATATAAAGGTGAACGACTAGCTGATCAAATGATAAATTTTGCAATGTCTAATAGTAATTCAAGCAAATCAAACAGTTTAATTAATTCAAAAAATGCGAATACTTTGAATAATTCGAACAATTCAATGCGTTTTAAGTTTCCAAGTTTTGCCAATCCTCAACTTATTGCATCTCATGCAATGCCAAGGTTTAATCGTATATCAAATTTTAAACCTATAGTAATTACAGGAAAATCAAGGACACTTGTAAAAAAAAGAAAGTCACAAACTAAAGGCAAAAAAATAAAAAAGAGTAAAATAAGAGTAAAATAAGAGTAAAATAAGAGTAAAATAAGAGTAAAATAAGAGTAAACACTAGTAAACACTAGTAAACACTAGTAAATAGATTTTAGCTAAGTGCCATTATAGTTTTTATATCGCCTAGAAGTAAATTAGTTGGGTAATAAATAAGATTTTTCAATTCACAGTTGACTGTATTATTAAATAATGCATATAGTGGTTTGTTATTATAATTAGCAACACCATTAAGCATTGATGTTTTTGTAACTTTTCCATTCATAAATAATTCAACATATGTGCCAATAATATTAACTGTAAATGTAACTTTAGTATTAATGGGAATGCTTTGCAAATCATGATCAAAGTATTCAAGTTGTTGTGTAATTTTAGTTGCAGCTATTGAACCATCACTAATACGTGATGTATCTACCCATTTTCCACTAGGTAAATCAGTTATAAAACAATTATTTGTTGCAGGATTACATTTTTGAACAAATGCATCTGGATAAGAACCTGATGGTTTTCCTTGTGTTGTTGTAGTTGAAATAGCAATGCGTAAATTATTAGTAAATGGTGCAATCCATACTCCAATAGTTTGATCAGGTATTTCACTAGATAAAGTTTCCCAAGATTGATAGTTAAGTGGTATATTTGTATCAACGCCACTACCTTTATGAAAAATATGCCGCCATACACCATAATTTTTATAGAAATCAAAAATAGTTAATGTAAATGAATATGAAAATTGACCAATTAAATATGGATTTCTAAATTTAACTTTATCAACTATTTGGGTAGTACGAGTATTGCCAATTACAACTGTTTGTGCTATATTACTAATATTTTTTCCTGTTAAATTACCAACAGGTTTAACCCATGCTGATAATATTGGAAGATCTGTGCGAATAGTACCTGATTTAGTACCTGTACAAAATGATGTAGATGAATTATATGTAATACCATCACATGTTAAATCATTTTGGCATTGTGTTACACAATCATTAACATTTAAAACTGCATTATTAAATACAGGTGTATAAAATGCAAGATCTTTGCCATAATAAGAAGATGATGCCTTAATATTAAGTGTTGTATGTGTATAATAGTAATATATAGCATAACCAATACACGCCGCTGCCATTAATAATATAATACTGATTAAATATGGATTATCAAATATACGTTTTTCCCCTTCAACTGCAATGTCATAAATACGGCTAGTATTAAGCAATGGATTTTTATTAAGTGATTTATTACTATTTTTATTACTCATTTATTAAGATGTTAAAATGCTAATATGCTAATATGCTAATATGCCTATATATTAGCGTGTGTATCTTTACTATATTGTTATAGTTTATTTTGAAAAATAATAAAAAATAAAGCAAAATTAAAGCTAATTAATCATAGCTATCATCTTCCTTATACAGATGCAAGCGCACGCCCACGTCCACGACCACGACCACGACCTGATTTATTAAGAGGTGATGAATTTTCTGAAATATTAACAGTAGTATTTACTGATGTAGGATTTGAATTTTCTGTTGTAGAACCATACGCAAGTGGCATATCGCGTTTAATAGATAGTTGTTCAATAGTACTAGTTAAATTATGTGTATCTTGTCCCTCTGGACGGAAACGGAAACTTCCCTGTTCAGAACGAAAACCTCCACCACCCCGCATTGAGCGGAAACCTCCATGATCAGTTTGACTACCACCTCGTCCACCACCTCGTCCACCACCTCGTCCACCACCTCGTCCACCACCTCGACCACCTCGAAAATCAGGATTTTCACAATGAAGAAGCGCACCATTAAAACCACTAACATTCTCAGCATGAAAAGGATGAGATTCATTTTTAGACTTAGTTAAATCAAAAACTACGCATTCTCCAGTATATAGAGTCCGAAAACAATCTTGGCGTGTCTTAATATTTGACTGATGTACAAATACATCAGTACCTTTAAATTCTCCTTCACTAAGAATAGTAATAAAACCATAGTTCATTCCATTATCAAACCATTTTACACAGCCAGTTAATTGCGATGCCATTTTTACTTATTAGTTGATGCTTGACACTTGTCACTTTACGTTAATTTATTAACAGAGTATTATCTTGTTATTGTTAATTGGTGATAAAGTGTTTAAATTGTTTTTTTTACAATATATGTTGTTTTGTTGTTTTGTTGTTTTGTTGTTTTGTTGTTTTGTTGTTTTGTTTTTTTATGAAAAAAATTATATTTGAAAATATCAACACTAATACAATGATAAAATATATAACTTGTTTGCTTATACTGTTCATTATTTTCTTTATATATTGCCATGTTATAAGGCTAAAAACTATTAATAATGAATTGCGAATTTTACAAGTTGGAGATCCTGAACCTGAATTATTATTTGAAATGCTTGCACAACATCTTCCAATTATTTATCAACGGGAAATATATGCTTGGAAATATTTTAATAAATTAGTAGGACTTCCTCTAGCTAAAATACAAGCTACTATAGCTGCTGGCACTCCAATCACACCTACTACTATCACTGCCACTATAGATTATAGTGAAATTATTAAACAAAACCTTGAGCCTAATAATTTACCTATGTCATATGACTGGAGTATTGATATGAGAAATATAGTGCTTACTGAAACTTCTGCAATTTGTTTTATTAAACAAAGTAATTATATGCAACTATTTGGCTGTGTTAGTGGAGAAATGCGTATTATTATATCACCACCAGATCAAGCACCTTTACTTGGTACATTTATAAATAATGTTTCAAATTTTGATGCAACAAAGTTACTAGATAAAGTACCAATTGAACTGCAATTTGTTGAAATTATTTTACGTTGTGGAAATATGATATATATACCATATGACTGGCATTATTTTATATATAAAAATTCACTTACATCTAGCATAGATAACTCAGCTAATAACAAAGCTAATACTGCTGCAAATACTGCTGCAAATGTTGAAATAGCTGATATAGATGATATAGATGATATATCTGACACAATAATTATAGATTGTTTAAATAAATCTATACTGTGCAGTATCTAGATATGCATAATCAAAACAATTTTAAATATTTAATATAAACATTAAATTTATAAATATTTATCTTAATTAAGTCTAGTGTTTTTAAATATGGCTCAATCTACATCTCCAGATACATCTCCAGATACACTTCCTAATACTTGGGCAGATTTTCAAACTATGTCAAAGGGGATGCCAACTATTTTAACTATTATTAAGTGTGGTGCAGTGTGGTGTGCTCCATGTAAAGAGGTTATGCCATTTGTAAATTACTTAAAAGATAATTATCCAACTGTTAAGATATTTGATTTAAATATTAAAGATGATACATATGATTTATTAACAATGGCATTGCCAATTGTTAAAATTCCTACATTTATTTTTATTAAAAATGGCATAATTGTTGATAATATTCTATATAGTCCTAGCACACGTGAAGATGATAAAGGAAAGATTGAAACATGTATTGTTGATAATTTATAGAAGATGGAAGATGTATGCAGATATTTTGCATGTTATTTTTTATATACCTATTTATTTTTACTTAAAACTTTTTACCATTAAAATATATTACAAAGATACTTACATACTTGTATATTTAATCTATGGATATCAAAAAGCAACAGTTTCATTTAGCAACATTAAATGCTAAAAAACTTAAACTTTCAAACTTTTTAAATGACCTTAATGCACAACTTACTCAATTAACACAGGCATCGCAGATAGCAACAGCACAGACACCAACTACACCAACTACACAAACACTATCTGTAGATCCCACAATACACTATAATCAATTACAGTTAGAAAAAAACACACTGCTAGATACTTTAAAGCAAACACAAGCACAAATAAGCATATATACCAACCAAAAAACACAATTACAAAAGCACATTAAAACTATTCCATCAATAAAAGCAGAAGAGATATACACAGAACAACAAATATATGATGAAGAACTTACCCGCATTAATCAATTAATTATTGAAAATAATAATACACATACAACTACAATTTATAATGAATTTGATAATAAGCAGGCACTTAAGCAAACAATATCTACTTTGCAAGGACAACTTGAAGAGGCAAGTATTGCAACTATTCAAACACAAATAGCTGCTCATACATTGCGAAAATCACATATTATTAACCTAAAACAAAAAAAAATGGATAAGCAAGCATATCTAGCAGAAGTAAACATTTATAATCAACATGTAACATTATTAACAACACAAATTAATGCTCTAGAGGAGCAAAATATACAAATAAAATCTGCACAGGCAGCAATTATATCCAACTTTTATGCAATTGATACTATAACACAAGAAACACAATCCCAACAATCCCAGCAATCCCAGCAATCCCAGCAATCCCAGCAATCCCAACTAACATTGCAAGAAGAACTAGGAATAGATCCAACAATATTTAATACATTATCAGTCAATAATAAAATAGCTGCTCTAGATACACATATAACCTCTAATAACCGCAAAATAACACAACTCATTAAATCCCGCAACAATATTAGCACACCAAACATCCCAGACGCCTTGAAGCTGTCACAAGGGTCCCCCCTTGCAACAGCCCCGGCAACATCATTCAAAGACTCATACAAGCATTGCAAAAACACATATAATAGTCTAGATGTGGCTTTAAATAATCATATTGAAAACTTTAAAAACTATGACAGTGATGTAATTAACGGGCTTATATGCAAGTATACATATGCATATGATGAATTACAGGGAGAACTTGCACGCGCAACTGACCGTCTGGCAATAGTATCTGAGCGTATTAATACTGATGCTAATGCCAAAGTAACATGTGCACAGGCAGATATATCTGCTCTAGATAACCAACTAACTAATTTAATTATCTTAATGAAAAAATTACAGGAGCAAAGCACAGCTCTAGATACATTAATAAGTTCACAATATTCTAAAATTATTGAAATTAATGATATTAAGTTAAAAATAGAAAATGTTAAACAGCAATTATGCCAAATCAACATAGATATTTGTGCAATTAGTGGTGGTGGTAGTGGTAGTGGTAGTGGTAGTTGTAGTGGTAGTGGTGATGTTATCATCTAAATACATATGTTGCTTAACGCGGTGGTCGTTTTCCCCAAAAATTGTCAGGAGTTGTATTTGTAGAAGGATATTCACTTGCACGTAAAATTTCTTCTTGACTACGTGCACCATACTCAGGCTCATGATAGAACATTGGACTTGTCCGTGGCTTTTTGCTTGGAGGTGCAGGATATGTTAATGTGCGAAATGGAATACCAGCATCAATTTGTACTGTAAAATATGAATCTGCTCGACCTTCTTGACATATTTTAAAGTTTATATGTGGTGCAACATATAGGGAGCCTAACCCAATATAGTATGCATTAGGATATTTCATATTAATAGTAAAGTGTCCATCCATTATAGAGATAACACCACTATTAGGTGTGCGATCATATGCAACTGTTGGGTTTGGAAATGGCATTCCAGAACCACTGAAACTTATGCCAAGAGTTGGAGGAGCAGCTGCCCAAAAAAATAGTTTACAGTTAATTGTACCTGCTACAAGTTGACCTTTAACAATTAAATCACCAGATCCATTATATAAAAGTTGACCAGAACACAAATCTTTATTAAATAATTTTTTTTGCCAATTAGTACTATCTGTTGCCATTTTGTATTCTTTTATTGTAAGTATAGCAGAAAATTATCTAGTATTATATAGTATTATATGTTATAATTATTTTATATTTATAGATTTAGTATATTTAAAATATTTGAAAGTCGTAAATAATTATATATTAAACCATTAGCTTGATATATAATATTACAACAATAACATACCACTAACAAAACAACGCTAACAAAACAACTCTAACAAAACAACGCTAACAAAACAACTCTAACAAAACAACGCTAATTAAATGTTAAATATTAATATTAAAAATTTACAAAATGAAGTTGAATTGCGCGAGCAACGCAAATATACAACTTTTGATAAGGTACTAGAATCTTGTTATGCTAAAATATTAAGTGCCAATCAAAAATCTAATGATTGTTGTTGTTTATTTACATGTCCGCCTGTAATTTTTGGTGTACCATTATATAATGTTACTGACTGCGTAAAATATGTAATGGAAAAACTTGCATTAAAACACTTTAAACTGTACTTTACACATCCAAACTCTATATTTATTTCTTGGAAAAATGAAATATCAGATGTTAAATCTACAGATACTGATAAAGCAGCAGATTATTATAAAAAACGTAAAGAACAAGGCAAATTACTTGATAAATTTCAACAAAAGCAATTGCTTTATGAGCCACAAGATCTGCACACATATAGTAAGCCAGTTGCTAGTCGTCCTTTATCTAATTATCCCTCATCTAATCAGCCGCCACCTAGTTATTCTTTATCTGATACACTCATACCTCGTGATCAATATCTTTTTAAAAATAGTCTAGCAAACAATGATTTATTACAACCACGTAATAATCATGGATCACGCTCTGGTAATACTTCTACTGGTTATGATACACATACTAGCCATATGAACAATAGCAACTATAATAGTCGCGGAAACCAGGGTAGCCAGGGTAGCCAGGGTAGCCAGGGTAGCCAGGGTAGCCAGGGTAGCCAGGGTAGCCAGAGTAATAGTAAAAAAATAGACAAAAAACCTAAAGACTTTCGTCCTATTAGTGACTATCGTGAAAATAAAATTTTTGATCATAAAAATATTAATATTAATAATCAAAATCATATGTATAATATTAATGATATTAGTGATATAGGTGATATAGGTGATCTAGGTAATTTAGGTGATATTGAGGATATAAATTTAGATTTATTTGATTAAAGTAAAAAATAAGTAAAACTATCTTTTAACACTTTTATTTACTTGCGGATAGAAAGACATATAGAATATATAAGAAATGCCATCAATAGTCCAATAAGAACATATAGAGCCATATCATATGTATTTTTTTGTCCATTATGTAGTTTAGTTTCAATAGAATCTAATCGCTTAAGCACTTGTATTAATAATGTTTTTAGCTCCTTATTATCTTGTAAAGTTGCATTTGCATGCGTATTTTTTTGTTCAATCATTTTGCGATCATTAGTGTTATTATTATTATTATTTTCATGTAACAAATTTTGCCTTTTATCTTGATTCATAAATGAGTTAACTGTATCTGAAACATTAAATGCTGTATCAAAATCATTAAAATTATCATGTGCACTAGATGGCATAGGAATATTATTTGTAGTATCACTAGAGTTATCATAGACTTTCATATATTCAGGTCGTGGCGATTCACCTAAATATGGTGGGATATCCAGTGGCATTTGCGATGATAGCTGTATGTTAGTACCATCACAAAGCGTTTTATCAGTAGTAGGAATACGTGGTGAGTGTGAAAATTGTGAATTAATACCTCGAGATAAATAACGTGATGCAGGGTTATGCTTCTGAATAACTGAAAACTGATTATTCATATCCATAAGATTGTTTGGAATACTCATAGAGGACATGCGCATATCAGCTTGTGATACTATAGGAGAACCTTCAAATTGTTGACCAGCCCATGCTTCATCTATTGAGCACATATTTATAATGATACTAATGCTACACTAATGCTACAATTATATTATAATTATATGTTATTATTTTATAAAATTTAGCAAATATAGCAAATATAGCAAACATAGCAAACTCAGCAAATAAAATATCAATACTTTATAATAATTATGGCTATACATAGATATGTGGATAAGATTTTAGTATACCGCATAATTGCAGGTATACTTTTTATATATATATATACACATTTAATGGCACTTTCTAATACCGATTGGATTTGTAATATCTTTCGAAAATTAGTTATTGCTAATAGTTGTACAATAATTTTATATTTGCTTGTTAATCTATTAATATTTTGCTATCTAGATAGGTACATAGGTGTTCTACTATTTATAATTATTATTACACAGTATCGTACAGCTTTAAAAGAGTTTTTTGATGATGGCGCTACTGATATTACTGTTAAAACTGGCAATGATAGAAATCCATATGATATTCCTCAAAATACGGCAAGCTTGATGAAAGCCCAACTTGGTGTTGATGATAGATTTAAAATAGATGATGTAGTACAAGATCAAATACTAAAACAAATACAAGCACAAATACAATTTGATCCATATAAATCCAATTTGGCTAAAAATGTTATAAATGAAATCTATAGTAAATATTATAATAATAGCATTTTTACAAAATTAAAAGGTATTGTTGATGATAGTCAATCATATATAGCTGCAGGTAACTTTAAATATTTACCTGAAGTTAATCAAATTGACTATGACGTAATAACATGCCAAAATCTTAATAATAATGTACAGTTAGGTATTAACCCCATTATTGATGGTATAGGTAACACAACTCGTACGTAATATTGTAAATTAAGTTAAATTAATTTAAATATTTTCAAACCTTTTACTTACAAACCTTTTAGTGCTTTTACTTTTGATTTTAATAAGAAAAAACATAGTATTCCAATTATAAAGAAACAAAATGATGGCAATACCAATATTGCTAAAATTAATGTGAATGCAATAGTATACAAAATTTGATATAGCCATGGTGCACCCTCTTTAAATTTACCTACGGCCCGAGCACTTAAATCATAGGGTTTTTTTGAAAGTGCATTATAATCAACAGCTGCTAGCTTTGCACCAGTAGCAGCTGCTTTCTCACGTATTTTTGATCCAGCCGCAGACTTTAATCTGCTTAACCGTCCCTGTGGTTTTGCTGGTCCTGCTGGTCCTGCCGGTGTTCCCCCGTCTGGTGCACCCGATGCTGGTTCTCCCGATTGTGGTGGTGTTCCCGATGGTGTTCCCGATGGTGGTGCTTCATTACCACCACCATGCATTATATTATGTTTACGCACATTATATACTTCTGTTTTACTATCATAATTTATTGTAATTACCAATATTATTAATAAAATAACTGCTATTATTCTACGATATTTGACTATATATAACTTAGCAGTATCTAGATAATCACTTTCTGTTATTATTATAGTATCATCAATAAAATATGATTTAATACTATCTAAAGCATAATCCATTTGAACTGTTAGAACTGTTAGAACTGTTAGAACTGTTAGAACTATATATAATTTGTATAGAACTTGACTGTATTAGCTATATGTACACTAGATATTTATTTACAGTTTACCAAATCTATTTGCAATAGATTTTAGAACCATATATACTATAACCATAAATATTAAGAATGGTAATGAAATTACTCCAGCTATAATAAGTAAAACTAAAATTAGTGACATGGCTCCACTAATTGCAGTTGTTATAATACCAAGATTACCTAGCACTGGACCTGGCATTTTACCTAAACCACTTTTAAACCGTTTACTTAATTTTGAAAATCTACCTGGTTTACCAGCACCAGGAGCACCAGCACCAGCACCAGGAGCACCGGGAGCACCTGGAGCACCGGGAGCACCTGGTGTACCAGCACCGGGAGCACCAGCACCGGGAGCACCGGGAGCACCGGGAGCACCTGGAGTACCAGCACCAGCACCTGGAGCACCCGCACCAGCACCGGGAGCACCCGCACCGGGAGCACCTGGAGTACCACCAGACGGAGCACCTGGAGTACCAGCAGCAGGTGAGGGTTTGTTACTTTCTTTATCTGCTCCACCTGATTCACCTTTAGTAGCTTCTCCACCTGCTCCACCTTTTCCACCTTCACCACCTTCACCACCTTCACCACCTTCACCACCTGCCCCACCACTTTGATTTATAGTACAATGTTTTTTAATATATTCATTATATGATTTACCAATTGTAAAAAAATTTACAAATTGTACACCAATAAATGATATTATAATCCAATAGATTAAAGCTTTCTTTTCAATTATAAATAATTTAAATGTCTGATAATCATTTTTTAATAATTGTAATAATTGTTTAAAAAACTCAGTTATTTCAAAAGTCCAATAATCTATAAATGATACAGTCCCAGGTTTCTCATACATCCCTTGTTTTGTATTCATTATATTTAAGTGTTGCATATACTATTATCAATTATAAATAATAAAAAAATATAAAATATAAAGTAAAAAATATAAAGTAAAAAATATAAAATATAATAAAAAATATAATATGTGAATATATATATATATTGTATCTTATTTTAAAAGTAATCAAAAAGGCATAAAAAGTAGCAATGACATATCAATGCACTCCAAAAATATTATGCTTAGTTGCAATTCTCCTTATAGTTATAATATTTGCAAAACAAATATTTATAACTTTACCAATGTTGAAATTACTATTTACTGATCAGATTAGTTTTATTCTAGTTTCAATTCTTTGTATATTTGTACTATTGTATGATTTACAAACTGGCATTATTCTATCTATTATAGTTATTATTCTTGGACTTAATATTTCTGCACCAATTAATGGCAACGTTTCACGATTTTCTAATGTTGCAACATCTGACCGTAACTATGCAAGTGCAAGCGAATTATTTTATAATAAAACAGGACCTGCTCCTAATGGAAATTTGCCTCCATTTCAGATATCTGAATCCCCTATAGAGCAAACACCTAATAGTATGATACCAATTAATTCAAATGTTGCAACATCAAAATCTTGTCAAGAACCTGATTTTGTTACACAAACATCTGCACCTACACGCGATGGTTATGATGTTGTTGGTTGTCCTTATGATATGAAAGATAGTTTACAAAACTTAACTAACTATGGACCTCCACTTGCAAAATGCAGTGCATATAGCGATAAATCATTTTCATGTAATGGCACTTTATTTTATCCTCTTAATGCATGAAACATGAAGCATGAAGCATGAAGCATAAAATGGTAAAAAACATTTTTTTAACAAAAATTGAATATATATTCAAATAATGTAAATATTACACAGCAAAACATGATTTCCGCTGCAATGGCAATGGCAATGGCAAAGGAAATTACAATGGCAATTGCAATGGCAATGGCAATGGCAATGGCAATGGCAAAGAAAATGTCAGTCAAGGAATGGTTGTTTGCGCTTATGTGCTGCTGCATGGTAGTGGCAATCTGCTATGAACCAGCAATTCTGAACATATTGGTGAGCTCCATCTTCTTGTTTGTTCAAGGGGAAAAGTGGTATACCATGTATACCATGTATACAGTACCGCGCACTGGTCGTAAGTCTCGTATTCCCTCTCACGAATGCACCCCCCAACCAGCATACCCAGCACAGCCAGCACAGCCAGCACGGCCAGCACGGCCAGCACTACTAACACAGATGTGGTACGACACTGTCATCTATGCATTAGTTGGTCTATGGACATTTCGTTTACTTCGCAAAAATTAGTAGTTAGTATTTCCTAATCAAGCAATAATTTTTTTATATGTTTTATTTTTTATATTGTCTATTGTCTATTGTCTATTGTATAGTTTGCTATTTATGTTCTAGACAATGAAAAGATTGAAAATAATAAATTTAATATTGTTGAAACTAGTTTTTTTCTATCTAATAAGTTAATAAGTAAGCAAGTAAGCAAGTAAATAATTAACAGGAAATTTACAGAAACTATTTATAATGTCATCTATGATGGGACTTAATGGAGGTGGTTTACCACTAGCTGTAGGTGCAGGGGCTGCTGTTGGCCACCAATCAGCAATTACAATGGCAACAGTTGCATTAAGCTCTAATAAATATATGTTAGGGCTCATGATAATTCTTATAAATATTGGTGCTCGTTATATAGGTAGTGAGCTTACTGAATTTCAACATAAAGTACTGAGCCATAAATTTGTTAGGCGGCTATTTATTTTTCTAGTAATTTGGATGGGTACACGTGATATTGTTGTAGCACTTGTTTTAACTGCAACATTCATTGTTCTAGTAAATGGTTTATTTAATGAAAATAGCCGTTTCTGTATATTACCTAAAAGCACAACTACCACATGCACTATTACACAAGATGAATATAATTTAGCAAAACGGGTTGTTGAAAAATATGAAAAAACACATACATCACTACCTGGATCACTACCTGGATCACTACCTGGGCCAAGATCAATACCAGGATCAATGCCTTCTAATCAAATAGTTGAAAAAACTGTTAGTGTACCACAACAATTTAATGCACCAATGACAGGGTCAAATACAATATCAAGTTACTAAAGTTGCCAGATTTACCAGCGTTACCAGCTTTACATATGTGTTTGATTATAAATAGTTTAAATATGTGTAGATTGTAAAATAGATTATAAAATAAATTCTAATTTAATATGGAGTGTGTTATTTCACACATAGTTGATCCAAAATTTGAATCAATGGGCCACCAATTAAAAAATATTACTGATCAACTATATACAATAACAACTATAGTTAATGATTTGAAAACTTATAGACAACAAATACAGCAACTAAGCAGCCAATTATCTGATATAGCAATAATACTTAAAGAAATAAAAGAGATAAAAGAGCAAACTCAACAATTACGATTGGAAATATCTCAACTAACGCAAATAGACAATAATAACTATACTGTTTGCAATTGTGGTGGTAGTGGTGATGGATATGATGGTGATGGATATGATGGTGTTAGTGATGGTGGTAATGCTACAGATGTTAATTATCATATTAGGAAAAAATTTAAAAAATGTTTCAAATAAATAGCTAGCTAATAAATTAACTTAATGAATTCAGCAGTTTATCAATATCTTCAGTATCATTTACATTTGTTTGTCCACGTGGAGATGCATCCCTAGGATTTGCAAATGGCGGACCACCCATAGGATTATACTTAGGTGGCCCTGCATCACCACCACCACCACCACCACCACCACCACCCATCATACCACCCATAAAGTTGGCAAATCCAGGGTTACTGCCATTTACAGCCCCCATAGCAGCAGCTTGAAACTGTCGCATTAGTTCGGGATTTTGCTTTAAGATATCGCTTGGATTTGGCATAGCACTCTTAAAAACACTATTGCTTAAATGATACATAAATGCCGATCCTCCTAGAGTCATAAGCAACTTGAGTTCCGGTGCCATATTAGCACTTTCCTTGTATTTTTCATAAAGTTCTTCAAATATATCATCATAATCGCCTACATTATCATTAACATGCTCATCAAAACCTTCTAATTTTAAGCCAATTGGGTCAAATTTATCATTTAAAAACGTCATGCCTGAGCAAAAGGTTACTAGCATCTGGCGTTGCATTTTTACACTGTTTGCCATTTTCCTTTGATGAATAAGCCGGTCATATTCATATTTCATTTCATCATAATCGCTACTCATGCTAAACACTTTAGGAATCTTTACACCTTTATCTCGCAGCCTTTCAAACTTGCATAGTAAGTCGAACTTGGCTTTCTGTACATCTTCATAACTGAGACCTGCACTATTAGCAATACCTCCAGTATTAATGGAACCATAGTTGGAATTGTTACCTAGAGGAACAGGTGGCACACCATATGAGGAATTTGTAGAGAGACCTGGAATATTTGTGGAATTAGATGAGTTAAAATCAGGTAATTTAGGTCCGGACATACCTCCCATACTACCACTTTTAACATCTCCAATATCTAGAGAGCTAAGTTCTTTATCAAGATCAATATTTGTCATATTATCATAGAATAGTGATGATTGCAACATTTCAGTATCATCTAGATTAACTTTTTGCGGAAATGAAATACTGCCCATACCATTACCACTACCGCTACCTCCACCGCCACCTCCACCTCCGCCATATATATCATCATTACTGTTAAAAAAACTTTTTGGTGTAGGTGAGGGATTTGTGCTAGGAGGAGCAGATGCAGATCCCATTTTATTAACAAAGTTTGCATTTGCATTTGCATTAGAGTCATGACGTTGCTTTTTCTTATTAACAAGCATACTAAGACCAAAATCAACTTCCTTATCAGTTGAAAAACTCATTGATGGTAGAGAATCATGCATACCTGATGACACAGAAAGATTTGGTCTGGCAGGTGACATAGATGGTTGTGAACTTCCATAGTTATTAATTGTATTACTATTACTATTATTATTACTATTTATATCTACAGGTTTGAGATCTAGATCTTCTAAGTCTAAGTCAAAGGTTTCCATTTTGTTTATTAAATATTTGCAAATCTAATTATAAACACGTAAAGAAATATAGGGGAAAATACGCAAAACTATGTTTAATTTATTAAGCAAAATGCTCTTATCCCTTAACCAAGACTAGGTTTTTTTAACCAATAGGTGTTTGAATAAAAAACTGTGAGTAATATAGTGAGTAATATGTTAAAATATTCTAAAAAAAATAATGCTTTAAATAAAATCAGTAGTATACGTAACCGACGAGTATTTACTAAAAAGAGAGCTGTTACAAGAGGTGGTGGCCTTTTTGGTAGAGGAAAACCAAAGACAAATAAAGTGGCAAATCGCGGTAATGAATTAGTTAAAAGAGTAACCGCTTATAAAGAACATATCTATAAGTTTGTTGCGCCTAACGGTAATGCTTTTCGTCCTGATCATGATAGGAGTGTATCGAGAGCAAACGCTCATTTTAAATCTGCAGGTGAAGCTAAAATAAAACAATATGAAAAAGCTAAAGCTAAACTGGAAGCTACAAAAGCAAAACACACTGAGTTACATACAACTATGCCTTTTACAGGTAAAACAGGTGCATTTAGTCGCTTATTTCTTGGTTCTGTAGAACAACAAAAATAAAAACATAATACGTTACTTGCTAATAAGAGAGTTCAAGCTAATTATGATGTTAAAAGACAAACCCAAATACTTACCGCTAATAAAATACGCATAAATGCACTAAGAAGGATTCAATATAAAGAATTATTTAAATTTAACAGCCCAAAAGAGGCACTTATTAACCGTAGTAGACAACCATATAAACCTAAAAATGATATAAAAAACTTTACTAGCCAATTAGAAGCCTATAAACAGGCAGCAAAAAATTCTAAATTAGCTGTGCAAAAAGCAAAAATGTTTTCTTTGGCAGAATATAAAAGATCTAGTGTACCTATTGCATCTATTGCATCTAGTGCACCTATTGCATCTATTGTACCTACAATTAGACCTTCATTACCAGCATATGTACCTCCACCAGCAAATGTACCTCCACCTCCACCAGCAAATGTACCTCCACCTCCACCAGCATATGTACCTCCACCAAATGACTAACCAATAACTTCCAAAAATAAAAATCTAATTAAATTAATAAGATATTAATCACAATAATAATCACAATAATAATCACAATATTAATCACAATTATCAATGGTAACGCGATATAAAAAACATTCCCGTAGTAAAAGGAATTTCCGGAGTTCCAGAAGTAAAATGGGTCGAACTATGCACAACAAGTATACAAAAAGGGCAAAAATGGTAGGGGGTAGTAATGGTAAAGTTTTAGATAGTGGTACAGAGAAGGGACATAGTGGGTGGGGAACAAAACTTATTAAAGGGTTGGGTGATTTTCAAAGAAAAGTTACACCTAGTTTTTGGAAAAAAAAAATGAAAACAGAAAGCACAAGCTTTCCAGATGTCAGTGGAAACAGAAATTTTACGGTCACCAAAGCTGGCCGTAAGCCTGAAGTTTCCACTGCTCGCGCATTAACTAAATCTATGCCTGGAACTTTACAAAGTATAAACTTACAAATGTTTAAGCCTGCCTCTAAAGCAGTTATAGGTGAAATAAGTGGCAGTACAGCTACTACTGTAAGCTCACCTGGTACTTTTAACAGAAATTTTGTAGTTGATAGTAGTGATTCGCATAGAACTATAACCCCATCACTACTGATTGCAATGCAGCGTATAGGTTTTAGCAAAAAAGGTACAACAGGTACAACAGGTACAACAGGTACAACAGGTACAACAGGTACAACAGGTACAACAGGTACAACAGGTACAACAGGTACAACAGGTACAACAGGTACTATAACTAACAAACAATTAAAGCCATATATAGTATATAATATGCTTGAACCCAATACTTTGAACGGTTCTACATTGCCCCTTACTAACAGTCGTACGAGATTGCCCCCTAAAATAAATAATAGCTTAGAGTATATACCGGTATCTGCACAAAATAGAGCAGGACAACAGCCACTTTACACTGTACAATATCCAGCAGAGGACACAAATAGATGGCACTAAAAAGTTAAACAACTTTGTTGGTAGGGTGAAGCCAAAAGTACCAAACACAACTACACACAAACACAAAAACTATACAAACTTACCACCAGATCCCCAAAACAATAATTAATTCACCCCCCTTTATAATTTTTATTAAACCTGCTAAATAAAATGAGCATACGTTGATGTAATGTATTTGACAAAAATAATAACATTGTTGTTATAATTGCAGGATTACGCAAAAGATCTCCTACTGTTGAATTAACTACATACCCATATACACCATCCAATGGTGATGGAACAAATTTTAAAATTGCATGTAACATAAATGCAACAAATCCCTGCAATGCTATATGAACAAAAACTTCTATAAACAACCGCAATGATGTTTTAGCTTCTTCATTTTTTTGTACAAAAGGTGGTAACATATATCCGTCTATTATAACTGCTAACCAAAATGCCAAGCTATAGTAAAATAAAATAACCCATAAATAATCTAATAATGCAATTGGAACTATTTTGAGATTTAAAATGGATAGTTTTAAATGTGCACGGCTACTTTTAGCAATGCTAGATATGTTTGTTGACATTTGTATATACAATCACTCTTACTAATTCAATTAGATTTTGTTTTTTTGTTTTTTATTAGCAGTATTCACTACACTGTACTAAAATATATTAAAAATAAAAATATTCAAACAAAAATATTCAAACAAAATAAAAAATCTAACTATAAATATATATATAAATATCTTGTATCTTTTCAACCTAGCTCATTATAGCATCTCAAATGTTATCAAATATACTTGCACAAGGCATTGCCGCGGGTCCAATTGCCGCCATGGCAAGTGCGTTAATTTCAAATGGAAAAAGTAATTTTGCAAATGTTATACAGCCTACACAATCTGCATCATTACCATCAACAGCTACAACTGTTACAGTTATAATTATTCTCATTATTATATTTATATTATGGGTTTTAACAGTTGTTGGGGTTTATCGTATTACTGATAGTAAGTCAGAAGCAGGGCTTTACTGTGTATTTGGCAGTATATATTTATTACTTGCGGTATTGTACTATGGATTCTCAGGTTATAAATTCTGCAAGGTTAAGTAATGTTAAATAATGTTAAATTATTTACTCATCTAGATTAAGTGATTCACTATCACTAACAATTTCAGAGCTTACTTGATTCATTCCTTTTACTCCTTTTACTCCTTTTACTCCTTTTACTCCAGAATCCTTTTTCAACTGTTTTACTAATTTAACTAAATTTGCTTTTTCTAAATAATGCAATGTCATAAGTAATGAGTCTGCTAGATCATCACGTTTTTTATGATTACTAAAAAATGTACTCCATTTTGTATTACCACACAATAAATTTTCCACTAGATGTATTGACATTTGCTTATTTTGTTGATATCCACTTTTCACTTTTTGTACAAGCGCTGTAATTCTTATTTGCTCTTCTTTAGGAAAAAATTTAATTAAATCTAATTTTTTGCCTGCACAATAACACTGTATATGTTTATCTGGAATAGTTACATCACTACCACCAGTACCACCACCACCAGTACCATCACCACCAGTACCTCTTCTAGCATCCTTAGCATCCATCCCCCTAAGCAAGTAATATGAATATAGAAACATTTGCATACTTTTCATTGTAGGATTTTTCAATACAGGTTGATTTTCAAGTAAAATATTATCAGGTGACAACATAATAGTGCGATTTTTATCTAATTCTTTAAAAAGTGCAGTACCCAAATGGTTAAGATTAATTGTAGCCGTTTTATTAGCCTTATTAATTTTAAAGAAATCCAATGTAGTGTGAACGCCTGCTTTAATCAGTTCACTAATGTGCTTTTTACAATAGCCGATAAATATATGATTACGGAGAACTTGCACACATTTTCCAGTGCAGTTTTCACTATAGCATTTTTTAACTGCAATTTCAGGGAGTCGAGTATGCCCTTCTTTTTTAAAATGTTTTTTACATCTACCTTGGTAACTTCCATCAGCAGATTTAGTAACTAAACAATAGTGGGCAGTTATTCCGCACAAAGCACTTTCCCCAATTTTATCGGATTTTTCAGATGAACACTTAAGCTCAATATTGAGAATTGATGCCTCTCCATTAGTATTGAGATTATTTTCAATTTCAGATACTAGGGAAATATCTTTCCAATGTTCAATGGCATAATGATGACTATTTAATGTAATAGTTTCACTTGTACTTACATTTTTAGGAACAACTATGCAAAAAGCAAGGTTTTTAATTCCAATATCCCAACCAATACTTTTAGTAAATTCTGTCATGGCAAAGGGACAGGCAAATGCGTGCTTTAGCAATGAAGTGTTCTAGCACTGTTGTTTTTATTATCTATATTTATTTAGCTATTTATTCTTTATATTGCTAAATATCCTTTTGGAAAAGCATTAGGCGTTTATAGAATAGTTAATTAATTTCTCATAAAGTAATAGTAATTAAGTAAGTAATCAAAACAATGAAAAATTTTAATAATAGTATTAAAGAAAAAGAGCAAAAGATTTTGGATTTTTATAAAACAATTAGGGAACTTTCAGGTAACAGTAAACTTGCAAAAACTGTTGTTAGAAAACGTACCAAGAAAAATCTTTATTTAGAAAAGGAAAAAGAAAAGGCAAAGGAAAAACAGGAAAAAAAAGATATACAAGAAAAGCATGATACAGATGATCATGACTATAAAGACTATAAAGATAAGTTACAAAAAGGTGGTGCTATAGATGAGGATATGGCACACAAGTATACAAAACAAGATGCTAATAATACAAATAAAAATAACTTTGTAGTATGGGATTAAAATAGATAACTAGATAACTAGATAACTAGATAACTAGGTAAATAAATATCTAATTAAATAATTAAATAATTATATAATTAATATTATGGCAGCACGTGCAAATGGTCCAAAACAACTAAATGCAAATAATAAACAAAATAAAGAATCTTTTAAAATAAAAGATAGTGATTTTTATGATATAATTCCATGTGCAATAAATTTAAGTGATTTTCAAAAAAATGATTACCTTGTTAATAAAATTATGGGTCTTTTATCTATGTTTCCCAATACAATATTTAATTTTTTATTGCATCAAGAACCATATAGTAAATTTATACCTGTAACTCAAATACAAAACTTTGAAGATATAAATCCAAATTCTATAAATACAAATGATAAATTTACATTAGCAACATGTATTGCAGATATAGATGATCATAGTGCATTTGAAGCAGAATTTATAAAATTTATAAATGATGAATCAAAACGTTATTTATTTGGTATTATTAAATTAGGATTAATATCTACAAAATTTAAACGTATATTTATGAATCATATGAATTCTTTTATAATTGATAAAGGAATGCATAGAGTTATAAGATTTGAACCAAAAGGAATGATACAAAAACTCGGTTTTGCTCAATGTAACTTAAATATAGAAGAGATAATACAAGGAATTTTAATAAAACGTAATAGTAAAATGCAATTTAATTATATAAATACATCAGATATTAAGTCATTAAATCTAGGACCTCAATATTTTAATACTTATTGTCAAACATTTTCACTTTATTTTGGATTACTTTATTTAATGAATCCTGATACTGAAACTGAAAATATTATTAAATTAATAAACATAATGAATAAACAAAAAATATTATTTTTTCAAGATTATATACATAAAAAATATTTTAAAAATTTATCTGAACAAATAAAAGATGATAGTTTTTATAATAGTAGGTTAGCACCAATTGTTGTAAACAGTAATCTTGTAAATAGTAATGGTTTTGTTGATTTAGGAAATGCTATTGGAAATACATCAGGAAATACATCAGGAAATGCATCAGGAAATGCATTAAGAAATGCATCAAAAAACAAAATAAAAAAGACAAAACCAAAAGGAAAATTACCAGTGAAAGCATCAGGAAAAGAAAAATCACCAGGAAAAGCATCAGGAAAAGCAACTAGAAAAAATAGTAATAATAGTAATAAAAGTAATGGTAATTTTGTATTAATTTAATTAACTAATTAACTAATTATTAACGTTAAAACGCGGGGTAATCATCATACCCTCAAGCTCTTGCATAAGTAGTTTGCATGCATATGGAATACGTAACTCCATAAACTTTGAATAGCTATCACACCCTCCACAAATTCGAATAGAATTGTCTTCATCAGGATTAACAACTGCAAATAAGCCACATTCTTGGCATACATATATCACGAAAATATCGCTGACATCCATCATTCGCTCTTTAAGAAATCCTAAAGCACCATGGGCAATCATACAGTTATGTGCTACAACACCATTTGCTAAAAATGATTCTTCATTTTCTACTTGGATATCATAAACTTTGTGGATACCACCTGGGCGGATATCAATCACCTTAAGATTCATAGTGGGTAGAACATCTTCATCACGACATACATCGTGATTTCGATTACAATCAGCTATTACAGTTTCTGTATTATTTTCATTGTTTATTAATTCCTCTATATTATCTTCTATATTATCTTCAATATCATCTTCAATATCATCTTCTATATCATCTTCTATTTCTGCCTCTTCATTTTTATCTTTTTTATTAGATTGATATTTCTTAGATTTAGAATCTGAGAACCAACACAATGCATCAATACTTTCCAAGAATTGAGTAGATGTAGGAAACTTTGCACTAGGAATACGACCTCCTTCTCTACCATTAATCAAATATTCTGTAATATCATGATTATTTGGTATTGCAAAACTATGCAATAATGGTTCCTGTTCTTTTAATTCAGCAACTGCTTTTATAATAGCCTCAGATGTGTGCACTATTTTATTAGGGTTTTCAGACTTAATTTTACTATAGTTTGTAAGTTCATCAACACGTGTGATAATCCAATTCTTTTGGCGAATAACACCTTTCCGTAGGCTGGTATATGCAACTACGGCTTCCATTCTTTGATTCTTATGGCAACAATAACGGAATCCAATTTTATCGTGGAATGGAATTAGTTCGTGTATATCTAGATGAAGAACAATCTCATAATTTCGCTCATCATCATTTTCACGTTTTTTAGATGAAGTATTTACACGAGGTTCCTGAATTGTAACACCTTTAATATCAAACAGTGCTAACCACGTCTTAATTTGTGACATCATAGCTTTTAGTGAGTCTAGATGAGGTTTAACTTTACTCTTGGAAAATCCAATGTAAGTAAATGTATTTTTAGATATTACACAAGTATGACCATCGCCACCAAATAGCCCTCCTAAGAATTCACGAATTAATGGTAAAGGACAATTAGCATCTAATAGAAATTCAGGTAGTGTTGATGGTTGTTTTACACGAGCACCAGTCATAATGCCTTTAATTGCAATAAATTGTTTAGTTAAAGTACCAGGCAGTCTAACTACATATAAATTCCTGTATATAAAATTAGATTGTGTAGTATGTGTAAATAACTCAATATCCTTAATAATAGTTTTAACATCAATCATATGGCCTAGAAATATGTTAATACTATACGAAATAGAATCCTTGTTATTATTTTGTTTAATATATCCATCAGTTAAAATATAACCTAGCAAGCGGCAAAATGCCATTGACTTAAATAATTCATCAGGTGTATCAGTTTTTAAAGTTAGAGTCTCACTTACTTTCAAACTCCAGTTATTACATTTGCTAATCTCATCATAAATTCCAATAGTTGGATAATTAACACTACATTTTACACGCGATTCTCCTATTTTTAGTTCATTAGCTTTAATCCATTCATTATTTGCCGCCAATATCTTATGTTCTGGTGTGCAAGTAATTTTTCGGCCATCTTCTAGCCAAATATCCACGCATTCACGTTCTCCCTTATACAAGAAATTGGTTTTCTTAGCTGGTTTCATTCCATTCTTTTCTTGATTCCATCCTAAGACATCAAAATCTATTTTTTCTAAATCTTGAATTTTCAAGGATAATCCAAATGCACCCGAAATCGGCGTTTTGTCGCCTACGCAGTCTTTTTCCATCTCTCCAAAGCGTAATCCACCATCCCGAGACCTTCCCTCCGCCGGTTGCCTTGTTAATTGAACAACAGGTCCAGATGCTCGCGAGTTACCAGTCCAGATAGGTTTGCCATCTTTTCTCACATAAAATACTTCATTAGGAACTGAAATGCAATATACTGCTCCTTCATAGTCATAAACACATTCGCTTATCTCCATGCTTTTACATGTGCTTTCATCAATATTCTTAGAATTGTGATTTTTGTGGATAGGTAAATTACTGTGTGACGGAATAAAGTCGTCAACAATTACAGTAATATTATAATAACTATAACAATCATCTCTGCTAGAACTACCATTACCAAAATCAGAGTATGCAAATACGATGTTTAAAGCAATTCCTGCATTCAGAGATAATTTTGATAAATTATTTATAATATTATCATCACCGTCAAGAATATTGACATTATCATTATCATTATCATTATCATCACCACAACCAGCAGCATAACAGCCACCAGCAGCATAACCACTGCCATCTAGCACTTGTATTTGATATTGTGTGTTTTTATGCCAATTTTCAAATATAAGTGGGTCTTCATATATATTGTAATTATTAATATAGTGAAATAGTAATATATTTGATTGTTTTTGACTCAGATGCCATATGGTCTCTGGAAATGCATATTTATCAAATATATCACTTTGCAATAATTTATTAAATTCTGTTTCAGAAATGCCAATATTTGCATTTTGTGCATTTTTCTTATAGAATACATTTTGACCAACAATTTCCTCTGCTTTAATGCATGCAAAGTTTGTTTTACCAATATTAATATTATTATCTATATCACAACATACATACATGCGATGATTTAGAGTAACATCTAAACTGATATTAGCATTGTTAATAGAGTACATTTGCCCTTTATAGTTAGGATAATGATGTATCCCTGTTGGATGTTGATATTCCAACTGACCTGTATGTGTTAAAGTTGTCACTAAATCATCGGTGGTAATATATTTGATGGGTTTCCATCCTGTTGATGTAAGAATATCATGATTAGCCGTGAGACAATGAATTTTATCTAAAACCATATGTTTAAGGCGTTGATAATATGTAGGGCCCATAAAGAGCTTCACATCCATTTGCTGACCAGTCGCTCCACTATAGAGAATTTCATCACCACTATAATTAAGTCCATTTGCCTCTAATATTTCACAGATTTTATCATATGATACCTTATTAAAAGGTGTGCAATCACTATAACCACCTAGAGTTGATGCAGCTTTCCCTAAAATCATTTCCATTAGCATTCCAATAGTCATACGGCTGGGAATTGCGTGTGGGTTCATAATAATATCGGGGGAAATACCATCTGCATTAAACGGCATTTGCTCCTGTGGATAAATCATTCCTACAGTCCCTTTTTGTGCACAACGAGATGCAAACTTATCCCCAATAACTGGAATCCTTTCAGTGCGAATACGAATTTTTACAAAGCGAAAGCCATCAGCATTACGATCAGTATAAATTTTATCTACAAATCCTGATTCATTGGTACGTAAGCTGGTAGAGCAATCTTTATATAGTTGATGGCCATTGTCATCAGTTTTATTCTTAATTGGGAGAACTTTGCCAATAATAATATCATCGCTAGTAACATATTCATCCTTGTGGACAAATCCCCGCTCATCTAGCTTATCATAGTTGCCAGGCTTGCGTCCCCGTGTATATTTAATATTAGGTTTTGCAAACTTTTCTTCACGTCCACTTGATTGAATTTTCTTTTCATCATCTTTGTATGTTCTGTAAAAAGTGGATTGAAACATTCCACGGTCAATAGCACCCTGATTCATTAAAATACTATCCTCTTGATTATAGCCAGTATAGCTGCCAATTGCAACAATAGCATTGACACCACAAGCAGTTTCATCATAGTTGATATATTTACCAAAGCGGGTTTGGACTAATGCGCGTTCCAGATTGTTCATAACATATGCGAGTGTATCCATGCGTTTTTGATAGTTTGTAGCAAAAAGGCCAATAGATTGCTTACCCATTGAACATTGATAGCAGTTACGAGGCGATTGATTATCATCTGAAAATGGAATTACAGCTGCAACGGCTCCGAGCATTTGTCCTGGGTGGAGTTCACAATGTGTAAATTTGTTAATGTATGGTTCAACACCATTATCCAAATCAGTAGGGAACATTGCATAGTAACAATTGTTAACTTCATTTGTGTCAATATATTCTATAACACCTTCATTTGGAAACTGTTTATTAGGGATAATATTAAGCATTTTGGCTTTAATCTCATCTGCAGACTTGCAAACAAGTTGTAAATTGTCATAGTAAAACTTGGGTGAAATAAGATAGTTAAATGATAGTCCAGATGCTTTAAGATTATTAATAAATTGTTTAGATACACGGAGCTTGCAATCATCAACAATATACATTGGTCGCACTAAGCGTCCAGTATCAGTATAAAGTTTAATAATTTTTTGCTGAATATGCCAAAATATCCCAGTATAAATATTGAGATTAGCTTGTCTGCGTTGGCTGCGTAATTCTGTAACAAGTTTATTGGGATCATTATGGACACCAACCAAATCGCCATTAACAAATACGATAACATACTCATTAAATTGTCGTGGTTCAACTAGATCAATACTAATAAGACCTAAAGTGGGTAACATTTCTCTGATAATAATGCTATTGCTATTAACAGTTACTTTAGAGGTAATAGCAAGATTCTTGACTAGACCAACAGGTTGACCTTCTGGTGTTTCTGATGGGCATACATATCCCCAGCTGGTACCGTGTAATTTGCGGGGTTTTACAATCTTACCATTACTGCCAGTTTTATCACTAGGTGAGTTAATACGGCGAATGTGTGATATGAAACTTTGATATGATAAACGATTAAGTACTTGTGCAGTACCTGCTTTTATATTACCTTTGCCATTTGTTTTAATACCCCAGTTTCCAGTGGCAAGAGCATATTTAAGACCACCATCAATAATAGTGGGTTTAATAATTTTATATATATTATTGGCTGTAATAAGGTCAAAGATATCACGGCGTGACTTGTTATTTTTGATTTCACGTGTAATGCCTTTAACCATATCTTTAACAAGTTTATTAAAACATTGGCGAAATTGGGTGGCTAGTAAGCGTCCAGGTGTATCAATCCGTTTATTGTCATAGGCATCACGATCATCGTGGGGGATATGACCGTTTTGCACAAGGATTAAACGTCGCGCAATATAGCCAATGAATTTTGCTTTACGAGAAAATGATTTCCCAATATGGGGTAAAATCTCGTCTTCAAAAACTTTTAGCAAATATGCGATTTTATCTTTGTGCGTAAGTTTAATCTCGCGATTAGCATTTTTATATTTTAAATATCCAAGCAAAACATCGTGAAACTTATCTATACTTGCATTAGTTTCAAACCCATGTGATGTACATATTTTATTAAATTTTTCAAAGCTTACCTTTAAAATATTAGCAATTTCTGAACCTACTTCATCTTCTAAATTCCAAGCAATATGTTCAAATAGTTGCTTGTCAGTCTTAACACCTAACCCCTTTAATAATAGGAAAAGAGGCACAGGTGTTTTAAAATTAGGCGATTCAAATTCTAAACTGCCATCACGATAAACATATCGCAATACATTACCCATTACAACACTAAAGAATTGATCTGATACACATCGAATCTCAATTTCTTTACCACGTGGTTTCTTTTGATTATTGAATATATATGGCTCATTTTCGGCAATACGTTCCTGTGAAATAATAACTTTTTCGTTACCACCTATAATAAAATAACCACCCATATCATATTTACACTCACCATTTTGCTCAACAGTAGTGCCATCTTGTTTGTTAAGAACACAATTAGTGCCTAGCACCATTATAGGGATTCGTCCAAAGTTAATATTGTTAAAATACTCTTCCTTAACATCTTCAATATCAAGCTCAAATTGTTTATCACTTTCTGTGCCGGTATTAGGGTTACTTGAGGTTCGCAAGATACGTGTAAGTTTAATATTTAGAGTTAGTGGGGCACTATAGCTAAGATTACGCAAACGCGCAACATCTGGCTTCATAACTTTAAAACTACCATCATTCTCATGAATAGTTGGCCGCCCTAGATTATAATTAAGAAAATCAATATGGAGTTCTAGCCTATGTTTATTGGCTAGAGGTTCAAAGTTAAAGTATAATTTACGGGTGTTAAATTGTTTAATAATATCACCAATATCTTTTTCAATAAATTGTCTATAGGATGTATGCTGATGATAAAAGAGTTCACGATTATCATTTTGCTTCATAATAGTATCAATAATAGTAAATGAATCGCTAAAGTAGTCAAACTCTAGTGGATTAGGTGCGCCTTGTAAGTTTTGTGTTTTTTGAGGTTCCTGTTTTACAGGGTTTTCAGTAATCTTTTCATCACTAACCTTTTCATCACTAACCTTTTCATCACTAACCTTTGCATCACTAACTTTTGCATCTAGCATTTTGTTTGTTGCAGGTGTAATTGTAACAGTTTTCTTCTTTCCTTTAACAGTTGACATTACTTGCTATTGATATGTAGTAAATAAATATCTATATATCAATTTCAATTTTAGTAAAAATACTAATTGTGTACTTTTAATGAAAAGTATGCAAAGGATTTATACTAGATACTAGATGCTAGATATAAATATATAGTGAAATTTGTTTAAACTGTTTTAAATGTGAAGGTGTAAAAAATACTAAAAAAGGGAAAAATGCACATCAATACATATAAAATTAAATAAAATTTACTTAAATTTTATTTAACTTTGTAGGTAATCCATGGCCAAATAAAATCATATATATCAAAATAATTGCTGCTATTAAAATACTTCTACTTTGAGCAATTTCATTTTGTTGACCTAATCCAAATAGCATAAATACGTATAATACAATTCCAATTATTAATGAGTGTAAAATCATCATCCAGGGTTGCTCCATTTTTATTTAGTAATATTTAATATTTAGTAATATTTAATATTTAGTAATATTTAGTAATATCCAAAATAACTTAAAGATATATATAGCTTTAATATTAACTAAAATAATTAAAATAATTAAAATATGAGTAATAAAAAAAAAAATGCAAAGCCATCTAAGCTTATTATACCAAAAGAATCTAAAACTATTAATATATGTACAGAATGTGATTTAGAAATTGATGGATATATAGTTATACCTGGAACCTATAATGGTCGTATGGTATGTAGTGATTGTCTTTATTTTTTGAATTCTTGTGATAAGTATCATCCAATAATATCTATACAACCACAACCACATTCATCACCACAACAAATCCCATCTACTATAAATTTTTTTACAAATCCTCCAATCATTCCATTTCAGCTACCTGTGCAACCAAGTCAAAACTCAAATACAAGCCCTACAGTTACAAATTTATTAAATAATAATAATAATAATGATCCTGCTGCAATTTCCCCACCTAATAAGCCGGCATTACGTTTTATATTTAGTTTTACACCTAATGATAATGATGATAATGATGATAATGATGATAATGATGATAATGATGATAATGATGATAATGATGATAATGATAATAATGACTATAATGATCCTGATGATTCTAATATTCCACCTAAAGCTAAATCAACTAAACGTAAAGGTAGCAATAAACAAAGTAATGAAACTGTAAAAACATCTAAAAAGAAAACTACTGATAAAAGTGTAAATACATCACCTAAATCAAATATTTCAAATATTTCGACTACTTCAACAACACCGCCACCACCACCACAACAACCACCACAACCACCACCACAACCACCACAACCACCACAACCATCACTAACCCATATAATGCCAACATTTGACTTTTTTACAAGTATTATGAAACAAATTACAAATATTAATGAAAAAAATAATAAAGGAAATGCAAATTCAAGCCCTTGTCGAACTATGCCACATGCTCAACCAATTGTAAATAATAGGAATACCGAAAGTTTTGATAATGCTGCTAATGCAGCAAATGCAGCAAATGCAGCTAAGTATGCCACCTATCCTTTTGAATGGTTAGGACCTAATATTAAGAATATACATGACCTTATCGTATTAGGTAAAAAATATATACCATTTGAAAAAAAACGGTATAATTTGAATTTAAAGAAACTAAATGCTTTGGTTGAGCCATTAACACAGTTAAATAATATGATAGGTATGGAAAATGTTAAAAAAATTATTTTTGATCAGTTAATTTATTATATTCAGTGTTTAGATGATAAAAACACAGATATGTTGCATACTGTAATAACAGGGCCACCTGGAGTAGGTAAAACACAATTAACATACATTATTGCGAATATTTATAATCGTCTTGGATTTCTAAAAACTAATAATGTAATTTCAGTTAAGCGAGATGATCTTATTGGTGAATACATTGGTCAAACTGCTGTTAAAACACGTAAAGTGCTGGAAAGCGCAATAGGTGGTGTACTGCTTATTGATGAAGCTTATTCACTTACACCTACTAGTGAAAAAGATTTTGCAAAGGAGTGCATTGATATTATTAATATGTTTTTGTCAGAGCATGCTCATGAGATGGCCTGTATTATTGCAGGATATAAGAAACCTATTTATGAGAAATTTTTTGCGCAAAATGAGGGTTTAGCTCGCCGTTTTACTCATCATTTATCTATTGATGGCTATAATAGTGGTGAATTAGCACTAATTTTTAAGAAATATGTTGGTGACCAGAAGTGGGATTTATCTGCATCTCTAGAAGAGGTAACAGCTTTTATAACTGCTCATCATCAAGAATTCCCGCATTTTGGTGGAGACATGACAACCCTTTTTGCGTGTTGCAAAAAATCGCATTCTAAGCGGTTACTTATGATAGAAACTGAAACTATATTAATATCTAGTAAAAAGAAAATATCCCTTTTAGATATTAATGAAGGTTTTAAGATATTTATAGAAATAAAAGCTAAAAATATGGATGAAGATGATAGAGATAAAGCAAAGTATATACATATGTATAGTTAATATGATGATCATGATGATTATGATGATTATGATGATCATGATGATTATGATGATCATGATGATCATGATGATAACGTCGATCCTCTCATAAGAATAAATGCCCTTACACCTAAAGCTATAAGTATAATTAAAATAATTATTCCAAAAATCCAGATATTATTGTTAATAAATGACACTGCACTTGATGCAGTTTTTGATATAGAGCTTGATATAGAGTTTGATGCAGTCGTAGAAGTTGCAAGCCTAGTAGCATTGTTAATTGCAGCCTGTTTACCAGAAGCTATTTGATCAGCACTAATAACTGGGTGTTCTGTTGGTATTGATGCTTGTATAGTAGGTTGTGTGGTAGTATCCTTATCTTGTGTAGTATCCTGTGTAGTAGTATCCTGTGTAGTAGTATCCTGTGTAGTAGTATCCTGAATAGATTTGCGTACAACTGTATTATTGCTAGAATTGCCAACATTATATGTAATGCCTGCTGTTGGTGCTGTAATAATATTATTTTCATTTGTTGGTATAGCGCCCATAGCAAGTTGATTATAAGACGATACAGATTGTGGAGATGTACCTATTGGAAATTTATCACCAATTTTTTTAAAGTATAAATCACATTGCTTTACAGTATCTATTGCACTTTGCTTTTCAGGTAATAGTTCTAATTTTACAAGAGTAGTTTTATTTTTAATTTTTACAATTTGACCACCATTTGCATTGCAAGTAGTACTATCTTCATTACCAGTATTAGTTCCACCAACACATACAGTATCTAGCACATCAATTGGTGAACCTGCGGGAAGGTCACCAACATTTATATAACCACTATACTTAGATGGATTATTACGTATCACATTATTAAATAACATTGTTTGTATTTCCATTAGTGAAATTTGGTCAGGTGTCATTTTACTTACATCAGCAATATTGGCACCTTGAAAAAATTCACGAACAGGTTTAATATTAAAAAATGCCTCTTTAACTTGATTTATAAAATTTGAATCATCATCACCATCATCACCACCATCATCACCATTGCAATCATTATCTCCTTTTATTTCTTCTGGCGTAGACTTGTCATATTTATCTATCCGTTTTTTTACCAACTCTAAAGGTGTAAGGCCAGCATTATTAGTAGCTTCAGAGTTAACACCATTATCTAGCAAAAACTTAATTATTGTGCTTTTTATGCTTTGTATTTGAGTTAAGTTTGATGGGTTTGAAAGGTTAGATAACCCCGTACCATTACTTTTAACATGTATAATTGCATAGTGAATAAGGTTATTGCCTTTATTATCTACTACAAGAAGAGGCGCCCCTGCATTATATAACATACGTACTAAACCAATATCGCCAGACTTAATTGCATAAAATATTGGTGTTTCACCAAGGTTATTAGTTATTGTTAAATTAGCACCTACACTTATAAGACGATTGGCAACTGCTGTATTCTTAGAAGATAAAGCAAGATGTAGTGGTGTTTCATTATTTTTATTGCGAATATTTATATTTGCCTTAAGCTTTATTAGTAAATCTATAATAGTCATTATATTTTTATTAGTGCTCATAGCAGCAATATGAAGCATACGATTATTGTAATCATCAAATGTTAAAGGTGCATCAACACTATTATATTTGCGAATAAATTGTTTAACACCATCAGTATTACCATCACGAATTGCCGTTGCAACAGCAGCATCATCCATATATGTATATTCTTGCATTTCAGTTTTAGTTTTAGATATAAGATTTTGCAATGACATTTTTTCAACATCAGTACATGAATCACTAAAGCAATCTTGCACAAGATTAGTAGCAGTAAAAAGTGTAGGGTCTGATGTTGGAACTATAGTAGCTTTAGTAACTTTGCATACTAAATATGGTGTTGGTACTTGCCAACCACTTTGTTTAACTTGAGATTTTGTAGAGAGTTTAATACTATTTAGTAAGGTGCCATTATAAATAGGCATAACTTTAGGATATGTTTGTTTAAATTGATCCATAAATGTTTGATCAATAGATGTAAATGGATCATTTGGATCGCAACAAACACCTACATTACATCCACGTGCATTAGATATACGATACATAGATGATTTAACTATATTGCGGTCATCATCTGTATAATCTCCACCAGTGTTTGGATTTATCCCAGTAATATCATTTATATAAAAAGGTGTTATACAATTACAATTTTTATTTGCCTTATTAGAAGTGAGTTTTAAAAATGTATCCATTATTTCCCTATTATTACAATTTATATATATTATATTTGTGGTATATTTACTAATGTTTAATATCATTTACATGAGAGGAGGAGGGGCCGATGCAAATGTGGGTTGCAATATCTGAGGTCCACCAAATGGTGAATGGTGACCACCATGATCACCAAATGGAGGTCGGTGAGATCCAGCACCTGGTCCAGCACCTGGTCCAGCACCTGGTCCAGCATATGGAAATTGAGGTCGGGGAGGTCTAGTACTTGTAGCACATGTACCATTCCATGGTTTTACAAAGCATCTAGGCTGATTTTTATTACACGTTTCAGAGTCCATAATTGATTCACAGTGTGGAGCTCCTGCAACTCCTACCTTATTACTTAGTTGTGGATTATTAGGATCTACAATACCTGTAGTACCTATAGTACCTGTAGTACCTATAGTACCTGTAGTACCTATAGTACCTGTAGTACCATTAATTTTTTTGTCTGATGGTAGTTTAGCTTTAAATACAGAAATTGCTGATTCAGAGCTTGGTGTAACTAATCCTTTAAAATTATTTGGTAATCCGACAACAGAAGATTTATATTCACTTTTTTTAAGATTAAATGAACTTGGTAAATATTTATTAGAGTTGCTAGAGATTGCAGAGGAGCTATATAACCTATGTGATTTTTTAGTACTGGAGCTATGTCTACTATTACGATTACTATGATTATTACGACCTACATCACGACCTGCATTATTATTTATATTATTTGCTAAAACAGTACTATTATGTTTACTACGTTTATGACTATGACTATTATCACTAATACTATAACTTTTAACAGAACTCATTCTATCATTACTTTTAATTTTTGTTTTAGTTTTTCCTATAATAGCTTTTAATTTAGATTTCATATCATTAATATCTAGTAAAAAAGCTTTTTTATCACTATAGTTAACTTCACGATCATGATTTTTTTCATCAATTGTAACTATAGTTATTAATGCACTATTCTTTCCAACTTCTGCACCAATATCTTTAATAAATTGATGTTCTCTATCTGCAAAATATTTTTTAAGTATATAGCGTACTTGCTGTATAATATGTTGTTTTCGAAATTCAGTAGGAGTAACAATATCATTAATTAAATAATTTCTAAACAATAATGGATTACTACGATCAACTTCACCATGTTTAAAATTTTTTTTTATAATAATATCTTTAAATACCTTTTGCATTCCATTAAAATTTGCAAAATCATCAATGGTTATTAAATTCTGCATATGGTCTTTATAGGTTTTTTGATAAGATTTAATGGCTTCATCCATAATTTCATAGTTATTAATAAGTTTATATTCACTTTTTTTAGTACGTGATATTGCATTACCAAATGAATCCCTACTTTTAAATAATCCTGTAAATGCATTAAACATTTTTGCTAACTAAGTGTATTAGTATTATTAGTATATATAAATATATAAATCTGTTTTGGTGCAATAATTTAAAGCTATCACATGTATTAGGATTAAAACTTAAAAATAAACATCATAAATTAAACATCATAAATTAAACATCATAAAATAAACATCATAAAATAATAGTAGTATTACAAACTTACTACACGCACTTGCTTGCATGAGACAAATAGGTGAGTATATTATTACGCATCAAAATATCTCAAAGGGGGCATTTGCAACAATACATAGGGGGTACCATTGCTATACTAAACTACCAGTTGCAATTAAAGAATTACGTGTTACAAGTGTAGCAAATTTAAAACCCTATGTAAAAAGAGAATTAGAAATACATAAAAAACTCTCACATCCTAATATTGTCAAACTATATGAAATTATTTCAAATAGTACTGACAATATAATTTATTTAATTATGGAATATTGTGAATATGGTGATTTACATAAGTTTCAAGCAAAACGGCAGTTTACTGAAAAATATGTGCAAAATTATATGTTCCAGATACGTGATGCATTGAAATATCTTTATGATAATAATATTGTACATCGTGATTTGAAACCACAAAATATTTTGCTATCAAGTCCTGTAACTATAAAACTAACGGATTTTGGTTTAGCTAGAGAAGTTTTAACACAAGATGAAGATGTACATGAAGATTTATTTACAACATATTGTGGAAGCCCAATGTATATGTCTCCAGAAATTCTCCATAAAAATGCATATGGTGTTAATTCCGATCTGTGGTCTATTGGAATAATTCTTTATGAATTGATATCTGGAACTACACCATATACAGCTATTAATTTAGTACAATTAAAAGCACAAGTTTCAGGATCATTTAATTTAGATAAAATAGATAAAATAGGTAAATTAGATAGATCTCTTATATCTGTAGAGTGTTATGATTTACTTTATAAATTGTTAAATACAGATAAGACAAAGCGTATACACTGGTCTGCATTTTTTGAACATAAATGGTTTACATCAAACCGATTAATAGATGCAGATAACCTTTTTATTGAGCAACCATTAGATTATACATTGCTAGATACAGGTACAGATATGTTTCGACATCCAAGTTTACCAAGTTTACCAAGTAAACATATCCAAATACCAATAGTAAATGCACATATTATAAACTCTAATGAGATGTGTATACTTGATATACCTCCTATACCTCCTATACCTCCTATACCTCCTATACCTCCTATACCTCCTATACCTCCTATACCTGTTATATCTCCAATACTAAATAATACACAAGAAAATGAAGCAATTAATTCTGTTTTAAATATTGAAAAGCAAAAGCAAAACTTAGAATCACAACAATCACAACAATCACAAATATATTCATTAAAAACAAGTAAATTAATATCACAATTTACATTTACTTTAAAATCATCACAATTTTCTGAAAATGATAGTTTAACTAAAGGCACACCTCCTCATGACTTTATACATAATTTATTGCCCTTGCAATCACAGCACTCACATAATACATTTGATTCTCCAATACCATCTACAAGTGTAAATTTGAGTGATTTACAACAGGATGATATTCCTCAAAATATAGATTATAATAATTATATGCGACCTATTAGTGTATCTAAACCTATAGATATTAAAAATGAAAATAATCGAAATAATCGAAATATAACTAATCATAATACATTTGTAAAAAATAGTCCAACAAATTCATCATCATCTAATACTCCTGGTACATCTGGCACATCTGGAACTCCTGGTACATCTTTAACACAAGGAAGTCTTAAAAATGTATTTACAAAATCATATAAGTTAATTAAAGAAACTTATGAATATCTTAGCAATAATGATAGTAATTCAATTTGATAGCAATTTGATAGCAATTTTATATTTTTTATTAAACTAATATTAAAAAATTGAATTTTGTAATAGATTATAAAATAATATACTACACTATAATTCACTGTAATCCATTGTAATCCAATGTCTGCAATTAGATCTGTTATAAATGAAGAATTTGTTATGGATAATAGTGAGAATTGTGATGAAATTGTTATAGGTGATCTAGATGATATAACTACGATAACAACTAATACTGCTAATGATACTGATACTGATAATGCAAACTTTTCTATTAACACTTTATCTTTGAACTTTAATTTAGGTCAAAATGTAAATGGTTTTAAAAGACTAATTAATAATATTCAGTCAATTACAGAACCTTTATTTACAATAGACCCTAATGTTATAAATAATAAAGCACTTGCCAATCATGATATTTATTATTTAGACTCAAGTAAAACTTATAGTTTAAGTTGTTCACTTGGAGAAATTTCTCTTAAAAAACATCAACAAACAAGCTTATATTATATGATTAATCTAGAAAAACAAGTTTATAAAGTACAGTATTTACAGAAAACAACTCCATCACCACTACCCCTAGCTTTATCTGATAGTAGTGTTAGTGATAGTGTTGCTGGTATATTAACTATACCACCTATACCACCTATACCCCCTATAGTAGATGCAACTACAGCTACAGCTACATCACATTCCACGCTGAACTATACTAATGTAGGTTTGCTATGTGATAAAGTAGGTTCTGGTAAATCATATATAGTAACATCACTTCTTAAAGAGAAAAAGAGCATTGAACATATTCCAATACCATATAGAAATACAACATGTGGTTCTAGCCAAATAGAATTTAACCAAAACAAAGAAAAACTTGACACTAATATTTTATTAGTTCCTCATGGTTTAGTCGGACAATGGGAAAAATACTTGAGTAAATCCGGTTTGAAATATTATGTTGCTAGAAAAGCACAGGATGTGTATAAACTTGCAAATGATTGTATGTTTGCAAAAACCAAAATTAAATTGAACTCCAGACTAAAGGAAGATGATATATATGCTGATGATGCTGCTGATGATGTTGATGTTGATGATGATGCTGCTGATGATGTTGATGGTGATGCTGATGATGGTATTAAAAAAAGTACTAAAGGCTCTGGAAAAGTTAAAAAAACTACTAAATCTCCTAAATCTCCTAAATCTGCCTCTACTAAAAATACAGTTGCTACTTCATTAGAAATACCAATATCTCCAAATTTATCCTCCTTGGAAAAAAGACCAATGCTAGATACCTCTGAGGTAATTATAAAACGTAAAGTCACCATTATTAAGAAAAAACCCACTGCAGAAATAGTACAAGAAACACAAGAAACACAAAAAATGCAAACTGAAGCAAGTGTAGCAGCAGCAATTATAGAACCAATTGCACATCCAATTGCACATCCAACTATCGATGACCTTTTTAAAAAGGAGCTTAAAGAATTAAAAGAATGTGAAGAAGAATTAAAAAAACTAAAAAGTGAAGCTAAAACACGACTATATAATTCACTTACACAAACTACTATATATAAACTTATATATAAACTTGATACCAAAATTAGACTTATACGTTATGGTCTTGGAAAAATAAATTCACTTGAGTTAAATAAAATTATAAAAACTACAAGTGCAAATCTAGAAAGTAAACTACAGGTTGGTGAGAGTGAGTATAGTGAGTATAACGACTATAGTACATATATTAAACGATCTGGTCATATAGATAAGGAACGTGTTGAAAAACTAGATGTAATTTTAGTAAGTGCAACTTTTTATAATTTGTTAGTGATGTATATTAATCGTGGCAACTATATTGTAAACCGTGTGCTTATTGATGAATGTAATTCCATTAAAGGTGTTAATCTAATAGAAATCCCTAATAATTTTACGTGGCTTATAACAAGTTCTATTAGCAGTTTGCTAACACACAATGGATATAATGTGACTTTTGGACCACCTAATACATATGGATATAGGCGTACAATTAGAGAACGCTGTATATTATCAACAGGATTTATACTTAATTGTGCAAATAAATTATATTCCAATATTTCTGAAAACTATAAATTATTCTTAATTAATGATCCAAAGTATATAGAGCAATCTATGCTGTTACCAGAAGTACTCAATATAATTATTATTTGCAAAGATAACTTAAATATTCAAATACTTAATGGCATAGTTTCCCACGATATTATGAAAATGCTAAATGCCGGTGATGTTGATGGCATCATTGATAAATTAGAATGTATAACAGGAACTGAAAATGACATTATTAAAATGGTTACACAAAAATATCAAGATGATATTAAATTGAAGGAATACGCTCTTCAAATTAATTTGAATAAGCCAAATTACACTGCTAAATATGAAACAGAAGGTACTAAGAATTTGCGATTAGCTATTGCAGATTTGCAAAATAAGATTGTATGTATTGAAGAGCGAATTTCCGCAGTTGATAGCTGTCCTATTTGTTATGACGATATATCAAACCCATGCATTACTCCGTGTTGTCAAAAGAAAATGTGCCTTGGATGTATTACAATGGCGCTTAATAAAAGTGGCAAGTGTCCTTGTTGTAATCTAGGTTTATTAATTAATAATTTAATTTCATTAATTGTAAGGGATACAACTGGTGCAACAGGCACGCAAGGTAAGCAAAGTAAGCAAAATAAACAAACATCTTTTGATGAGATGAAATTTGAAGAAAAAATTGAGTTTATTAAAAATACATCTGGCGACTTTGCAAAATATGAAAATATGGATCGTATATTTAGTATTATTTGTTCTAATGATAAGAAAAAAGTGCTAATATTTACTGAATATGAGAGTGCATTGAATACAAAGGTAATTGCTATTCTAGATAAGTATAAGTTGGCATATGGCCGATTAAAGGGCAGTGGGACAGCTATTGATAAGCAAATTGATGGTTATCGAAATAGTGATATTGATTGCTTAATGATTAATTCAAAATATTTTGGTAGTGGTACAAATTTAGAAAACACTACAGACATTATCATTATTCATAAAATGCATAGCGATGTTGAAATGCAGGTAATTGGAAGGGCTCAGCGATTTGGCCGGGAAGGTAACTTACGTATCTGGAAACTATACTATCAGAATGAAATGTAAGTGTAAGTGAAATGTAAGTGTAATGTAAATATAAATAATAGTAATAAAACTTATTGTTTATTTTTTTATAAAAAATGAAAAAAATATTAAAATTATTTAAAATTTTCTAAATTAGTAATACATTATGCAAAATAATTTGTAAATTTGTCTAATTTTTTAATTAAAGTTGATGATCTTTTTTCAATATCAGCTTCTTCAAATTTTATAGGAAATTGTGCAACAATATCTCTAGTTATTTTTGCTGAGCTCTCTAAATAGCTATCTTTTTTAGCACTATATTCTTTTGCGCCTAGTGAGCTATTACCTTTATGACCATTTGAACTATTTGAACCTTCTAATAATGTTAGGTTACCAAGTTTACTAATATTTTTAATATCAGTTAAATCTGTTTTTTTTGATTGTGGTATTAAATGTTCTAATGTAAGTTCTAAATTAACAATATGCTTATCTGTATTATCACAAGTTTCTAGAAATAATAATAAATATGTAGCTTTAATCCGTGTAAAACATATATCTTTTAAGTGTTTTTGATAATATTGTTTAATTGATTCATTTGCATTTAATTTTAAGCACTCATAAAATTGAGTATAGTAATCATATGCATTATTTTTTAAATATTCATTAATAATTTTTAAAAACTCATTACTATATGCTAAATTATTAAATGAAATATTTTTATATTCTAAATTTCTAAAATACCATTTAACTAATAATTTAATTAATTTATCATCAATAGTGTTTTTTTTATAAAATATAGGTAATAAACACCACATATAAGCTTCCCATTGCAAACTTATTGTTTTAGTTGTTGTAATTAATTTACCATATTTATGATTTTTAATTTGTTTATAAATATCATTTAATTTTTTAATAATTGAAAAGAGTTTTTTTAATTCTTTAAATGTATCACTATTTTTTATAATTGGATCATAACATTTATTATAATCGCAAATTCTAGTAAATTCTTTATTATTTTCTTCTGAATTATATAGTTGAATTGCAATTTCAAATAAGCGTTGTCCAAAATTTGAATATATATTGGTTTCTAATTTTCGTAATATTTCCCATTCTTCATAAACTTCAACTTTTTTATCATCTGGAATTTTTATTAAAATAGGATTTTTAATTAAATCTAATTTAGCAACTTCAATACCTCTATTATTTTCCCATTCAAAAATCTTGCTTACATAGTCGGATTCTGTACATTCATATAATTGCAATTCAATATCATTTATAATAAAATTATGTAACTCTATTAGCTTATTACTATCATACATAAAATTTTTAATTTTTTCATAAATATCAAAATATGCTTTATAAATTTTAGAATTTGTAGAGTATTTAATTTTTATTAAGTGTTGTATATCTAGATGTTTAATAAAATGTTTTTCAGTAGTTAACTCTGCATTACATAAACTACATATATATTTTAATTCAATATCATTCTGAGTATAGTCAACACCATTTTCTTGATCTTGTGAATGCTCATTATTAGACATATCATTATTGTAAGTGAGTACATCATTTATATTTGCTATATATTCCATATAATGATGTAATTTATCATTAAATATTTCAACTAATGTATCCATATCATTAGGATTAACACAATAAATTTTGGGTATAATTAAAGTTTGAATATCATTAAATTTAATTTTGAGACGTTTATGCAGTTCACTATGCAATTCTGTAATTTTTTTATATTTTTCAATAGATAACATTTTAATAATATCGTAATGAAAATCTTTATTATTAGAGATTAATCCAATTGCATATAGAAGTAATATAGATGTAATTGTACGTTGTTGACCATCATAAATTTCATTTATATTATTATTACCTTTATATATAATTATTGAGCCTAATCTTTCTATATATTTATTTTCTTCAAAAATAATTTTAATATCATTAATATATAAATTTATTTCTTTTTCTGTCCAAGAATATTCTCGCTGATTCATTGGAATCATTAATTCAAGATTTAAAAAATCTCCTAATTTTTTAGTATTTGATTTATATGGACATAAACGTGCTGACATAATTGACAAGTATTGTCAAGTATTGTCAAATATTGTCAAGTATTATATTATACAATAAATATTAGTTTATATTCAATTTTATTTAGTTGACTATCTGTTGACTATCTGTTAACTATCTGTTAACTGTCTTAAAGAATATAAAATTGATTTTTTCAAATATAAATACTAGTTAATACTTAACATTACTTGGCAATGACTGACAATATAAAAACAGTTCAACCTGTAATTAAACGTAAGCCTGGCCGCCCTAAGAAAAATGCTGAAGTTATACAGCAATCTACATTAGAACTCACTCAAAACTCCATTTCAGAACCTACTTCGCAACCTACTTTGCAACCATTAACTGCACTTGAACTTTATGAAATTTCTAAATGCACTTATCAACGTGATAACACAGTACTTGAGTATAAGCAAAATATTGACATTATAAAATTTTTACTCTTAACAGCAATAAAAGCACTTACACACACACGTAATACCATTGTATTTGAACCTATTCCATACTCTTGGAAAAAATATATTAAACAAAATAGTACAGAAAATGTAGAAAATACAGTGCTAGATACACAGCCACTTGCACAGGCAATACAACCACTTGCACAAGCAACACATCACCAGCAACAGCACCAAACACTAACACAACTTATTAAGACGTTTGGTTTACAATTAGATCTAGATATGTTAATTGCTGCAATTGAATCATCATATTCGGATTTAGAAATTATTGAAAAACTGGGTGAGCATACATATTGTTTTATTAAATTTGTTCTTATGAGTAATAACACAATGATTAAGCCATATAATTTATTGACATCAGATGATATTATTATTATAGAGCAAAAGGATGCAGCTGAAAGTATAAAATGTTTACAGTCAGAGATTAACTCTGCAGTTCAGCAATATAAGATTATTCACACACCATTAAAAGAGGATCAATTTAAGGATGCTGATACATTTTATCTTTATCATGGGACTCGTATTGAAAATGTGCGGTCAATTATGTGTAATGGTCTCCAATGTGGGACACAAAGTGGCTCAAAGAGCAAATTTTTCCTTAATGGAAATGCATATGGTGATGGAATGTATTTTTCAAATGATATTAATATGTCACTAGGATATTCAACAAATACAAATACAAATACTAAAACGCTAGCTGCATCAAATGCATCGGATATATTAGAAGCATCAAATGTGCTTTTTATATTTGAGGTTAAGAAGAATCCTGAAAAAAATGATTGGTACAAAGGTAACTCAATTTATGTAGTTAATGATGAACAAGCAGTTATTCTCAGGTTTATCTTGCATTTTAAAAATAATTTCCAGTCACAAGTACAATCACACGCTCAGTCATCTGCACAATCCCGTGAACATTATTCTAAAATGCACAAAGTAACACAGGGTATATTTGCTGCTATTAATCATAAATTGAATGCTGGAAAGATAAAAGAATTTGAAAAAAAAACAGAAGACTTAGCATTACGCAATGTAACAACTATACATAATAAGCGGCTTATGCGGGAATATGCACAGATTAAAAAACAGGATCCTGAAAAATTGGGATTTAATATAATATTAGGTGAAGACAATATCAATGTGTGGACAATACAACTTTTCCGTGTGGATAACGATCAACTCGCAGAGCAAATGCTCCGTATTGGAATATCTTATATTGAAATTGAGATAACGTTTAAAGACAATTATCCTTTTGAACCACCGTTTATCAGAGTTGTATATCCGCATTTTAAATTTCATTCTGGTCATATAACTGTAGGTGGTAGTCTTTGTATGGAGATGTTAACAAATCAAGGGTGGTCCCCAACACTTAATGTTGAAAATATTATTACACAAATTAAAATGGCAATTAGCGATGGTAAAGGTGAAATAGATGAAGAACGATGGAATACTCGATATACTAAAGATGAAGCTGTGGATGCATTTAAACGGGTGCTAGCAGTGCATGGGTGGGTATAGGTGATATTGGTGATATTGGTGATATTGGTGATATCTGCATATAAATAATAAAGTTAAAATTTTATTTTTTAATTAACCCCAGTATTTCAAAAATATAAGTATTTATAATGCTGGCATAACAGAATTAATAATTTATGATAGTTTTTATTAGACTGAACTAACAAAATAATTACAAAAAAATTATTGTAGTTAAGTGCAGTATTAGCTGTGGGTATATCAGGCTATAACACGTCTTACAACTGTTGGAGCTGGTTGTGCTAATGCAGATGTAGATACTTGACTAAGCTTAGCATAAACTTTCATAATATAATTAATAACATAATATGGTGGCATATTATTGTGTGGTTGACTATCACCTGTATTATTAATTATTACTGCCGAAGCAAGACTACCCCAATTTCCACAATCAAAACTATTAGCCGGTCCACAGTTATCACTACCTGAGCGGTTTATATTATGACTATGATTATGACTTGGCATTTCTGCAATATTTAAAACATGTACATCCTCACCACCTATAGTACCAAATGCACATTCTGCAACAGTATTACTACTATAACCAGCACCAAAAAGAAACCTACCACGTAAATCAGGTGTTTGTACATTTTCTATTGCACCATTTACATTAATATATGAATATCTCGCACCATCACATAAAGCCCATGTAGCATCAGGTAATGTCAATGAATTCCATGCAATAATTGTACCAACAGGTAAAGGACTTAAATTATTTGCAACAGTTAAAGCTTGATTTGCAGTATTCCAAACAGTAACATTACTAGTTTTTAATATGTTAATATCATTATTATTCCCTATAATATCATTAGTATTAGTAGCAATATTAATAGTATTATCATTAATTTTACCATATATATCACTAAATATATCTAATAGTGTATTTCCGCCAGTTTCAGAACCAAAACTAGAGCCAATTTTACTATTTGAAAAAGTAACTAAATCTAAATTTTTTATTAATACTTGTTCACCATTAGTTGCAAGATCCTGTAGCTCAGTAAGCACCATAAAGTTTTCCTGTTTTTTTATTCTTTTATATACAAAGTTTAACACAATTAATAACACAATTGCACCAATTGCATATAAAATTTGCCATTTATTTTTAATATCAAAACTACTATTTAATTTTGATAGGCTCATTGTCTAGATATTATTGATATTATATGTATTTATATTTAACAAAGAAAAAGAAAAATACGAAATATAAAATATAAAATATAAAAGTGCAAGTGGAGCTATAAAGCTATAAAGCTATAAAGCTATAAAGCTATAAACTTAACAATGATTAGTATTATCTATTTGATTATAAACTTCACCATCACAATTACCAGCTGGTACAGCGCTACTATCCCGAACATCCTTAACATCCCCTCTCTTTCGCTCATCACTCATCCCTGAAATCTTAGCACGCATTTTATTTTTTAAGTCTTCTCGTGTAAGTTTATCGGTAGAAGAATCAGTAGTAGTACAAGTAGCACCAGTACCAGTACCAGTACCAGTACCAGTACCAGCACCACCACTACTAACCATTCCAGTTTTACCTGCAATTTTAGCATCATTTTCCAGTTGTTGGCGCATAATCTGTGCATCTTTATTAAGCACATCTACCTCATTAATAGTAATCGATAAACATCCACGGTAGTCTAATAATCCTGTATGATTTAAGTTAGTATTTAGATCTAGCCATAATTCTCCACTAATATCAATCCACCTCTTACAAAATAAATAATCTTCACTTAAATAAACTTTTGAAACAGGATCAATGGCACAGTCAAATAATGTGTAGAAATACTCACTAATTTTTTCAACACCATACCCTGCAACATTATTACGATACTTAGTATCTGGATATTTTTCAAACATTTTTGCAATTACACTCTTGCGAATCATCATAAAACCAGTGCCAATATCTTTTACTTTAACTAAACCATTATCAATTTGAATAGTAATATTGTCACCCTGTTGAACATAAATAGGGTTAAACACATAATCTAGAGATTTTGCCATTAGCTCATCATCTTTAATAGTGGGAGTTTTAGTAATATGGTGACGAATCTTATCCCAATTAAAACATTTCTTAGGATAACACCCACCACATAGTTCACGTCCACTAATTAATAGCTTTACAACAGAAACCCAATTAAATGTAATATCAGCATCTATAAACATTAAATGTGTTGCATCTGACTCACCCATAAATTTGGCAACAATACCATTGCGTGCACGGGTAATCAAACTTTCATTACCAATTGACATTACTTCAAATGGAATTCCTAAACGTGTAAAGTTGATAGATAATTCTAGCATACTCTGAAAATAGCCAATATGTAGTTGACCTCCAAAACATGGTGTTCCAAAAATAATCTTAACACGATTCTTTGCTAGAAATTTTCTAACAACATCAACTAAATTTTCACTGGTCTGCATAGTTACTGGGTTATAGAGCACTTAGCTACACTAATCACACTAATCACTTACACGCTGTTTAATACTAGATATATAGAATATACAATCTTTAAGTTAATTTTTAAAGTATAAATTTGTCTTTTGATGCTAAAAAACTACTTATAAATAATTACCCACCATCATTACACACCATCATTATCCACACTCACATATACAATCTTTATTTGTATAAAACTCCAAATTTTTAGCATTGCTAGATACCATATGCTTCATTCTATTGCACCCTTTCACTAGTTTACTGTTAATAAGTCCTATAACGCTATCTAGCAATTGCTTTCCATTATGATAATAGTTACAAATAATGTTAATGTTAATATATTTGTAAAGGGCATCACCTGTTTGATGTAATTCACTTATAAAATAGGGTTCTAAATACTTCATTATCTTAAATGTTTCTAATGTATTGTTAAATTTTAAACATTTTTCTGCACTTACTAATATAAGTTCAATTGAGTATTTAGGCACTGTAAAGTTTGTAATAATACCTTCATAATCACCATAGTAAAAGTCAAACATACCGCGATTTTCCCATTGGATCATAGTCATTATTGCTTCATCAATCTGATACCAAGCTTCATCATTATAGATTTGCTCAGTTTTGCTTTTGTATAGTGTAATATATTTTTGCATAATTTGTAGACCACCTGCAAATAATCCCCCAGCAGTATGGTGATATATATTATGAAAAATATCGCAATGTTTATCGGATTCAAGTAATGGGTTTATGCACATCTGCTTAATTTTATCCACTGGTATTGTATCTAGCCACTGTTCAATTAAAAAAGGTTCTTTAGCAACATGATTAATTCCCATATCTAGCCATATGAATTTTTCACTATTAGTAGGATTCAGTTCAATAGCACGTTCCATATAGTAAAACTTGTTATTATTTAAAGTAATGTAAAGTGGGGTTTCATGGCGTGCATTACCATTGTATATTTGATAGCTGCTTTGGAGTTCCTTAATGCGATCAACATATTTATAGAAATAGGATTTTTCAAAGTTTTCACGGTAACAATATGTTAACTCTGCTAGACCATATTCACGCCGTTTAGACATTACAAATGTATGAAATTCCTCATCATCTTCATCCATACATATAAATAGGGGACCTTTAATTTTAAGGATAAAATTTGCAGCTAATTCATAAAATGTTTCTTGTTTACGATGAAAATCACTAATGTCATTATCCTTTTTCCTAATATTATAAAACATTGTTACAACAAGCGGTTGCTGCTTTATTAGATTATTAAATAAAAGATGCCATTTGCGCAAATTATATTTAACTAATGAATGTGCTGTTTTATAGATTATTAACCGCCGTTCAATATACCATGCAGGAAATGTGTGTGTATTGTGAGCATCACTTACATCATGTACATTACAATTAAATGTATGATATTTATCACCTAATTCCTTCCAACTATCAAAATATTCAAAACATCCACTCAATTCTTCTGCATACCATTCACTTAATTCAATACTTTTGCACAGCAAACTAATATCTTTGCTCTTTTCCTCCCAATAATACCATTTACAAGTATCAATCAACTCTTTTAAAAACCTCTTTGATGGTATAAAATACACAATACTGTATGCAAGATTTTCCCATAATGATTGTATATTTACTTGATATGGTAAGTGTAATATACCAATATATTCGCAAATATGCTTAGTATCCCGATATTTTGCAAAATCCTCACCATAAACATCATATTTAACATTTATACTATTCAATATTTCCGAATAATTGCAAATTAAATTACCTCTATTTTGAATAAATAGTTTGTAACCATTTACAACTGGCATAATTATATCATTACATAATTGAGGACATAATCGCACACAATCATTATATATAAACTTAACATTCATAATTTCAGCATAATATTGGTCATAGCGATTATCAGCAATAATGCGAACACGCTGATGATGAGATACTTTTTTAAACATAGTCATAAATGCATCATCACGCATTTGCCATATTTGCCATATTCCCCATATTCCCCAGTCTATTCTATTGCACACATATTGAATAACTAAGCATTTATGGCTATCAATATTTTGCAAAAAAGGACGTGCACACATAGGTGTATCTGTGAATAACAGAACGGTAAATGTTGAAATATAGTCTTTTAATTGTGTGAATATTATATTTGCCTGTGATTCATTAATATAATATGAATAATCCCATTTCATTGTTGTAAGAGAATATTTAACAGTTTTATCATACTGCTCTAGATATGTAATAACACTGTTAGCATTTGCAATAGTACCTGTATGATTTGATATATGCAGTACTTTTATTATAGTATTCATAGTTACCTTATAGTAAATTTATTTAGGTATAATTTATTTAGGTACACTTTTCTTATATTTGCAGTTTATATATTTTACTTTTTTGTTATTTATCTAAAAATTGTTGTTACCTATTTTATTACCTTGTCTAGATAGGTTTACATAGAAAAATAACAGTAAATTAACAGTAAATTAACAGAAACTTAACTTAAAGCTATCTAGCACATCAAATAAAGAGCCTAAACATATAAACACATAAACACATAAACATCTAGATAACTAGATAACTATGAATACAAATAATAATGGCAACATAACACTATGCCTTAATATGATTGTTAAAAATGAATCACGTATTATTAAACGACTATTAGAAACTGTATCTAAGATTATTGACTATTATGTAATTTGTGATACTGGATCAACAGATAATACTCCTCAGCTTATTATAGATTTCTTTACTGAAAAGGGTATTCAAGGTGAAGTAATATATGAACCATTTAAAAACTTTGGGTATAATCGCACATTTGCATTGCAAGCTGCACGTAATAAAGCAACATATGCATTATTAGTAGACGCTGATATGAAACTAGTAATTGAACCCACTTTTGATAAAAAACAGTTAACTTGTGATTCATATACTATTATCCAAAAAGGTGGTTCACTATCATATTATAATACGCGGTTAATCAAGTTAAATTGCGATGCAAAATGTTTAGGGCCTACACACGAATATTATGATATGCCACCGGGTTCAACATCAGGTAAATTAGATACATTATGGATTAATGATATTGGTGATGGTGGATCAAAAGGAGATAAGTTTGAACGGGATATTCACCTTTTAAAACAGGGAATTATAGAAGAACCTAATAATGGGCGTTATTATTTTTATTTGGCAAATTCCTATTTTAACAGTAATCAAAAAGGTGAGGCAATTGAACATTACAAAAAACGTATTGAACTAGGCGGGTGGTATGAAGAAATATTTTATTCTTACTTGAATTTGGGACATTCATATATGGCAATTAATCAACCAGAAATGGGGCTTTGTGCTTGGATGGATGGATATAATCATCATTCAACACGTAGTGAAACAATCTATGAAATATGTCGTCATTATCGTGAAAAAGGGAAAAATAAGTTGGCAATGATTTTCTGTAATATTGGGTTAAAGATTCCATATCCTAGTAGTGATGTGCTATTTATTCATGAGGATGTATATCAGTGGAAATTTTTATATGAATTATGTATTGTTGGGTTTTATAATGGTATTACCAATTTGCATAAATCTGCTAATAAGTTATTTAATATGGCACCTGAAAGTATTTATCAAAACACACTGTCAAATTACAAGTTTTACTCGCCAAAGTTATCAAAGTATTTGCTACGCACAATTCCATTTACTTGTTTAGAGCAAATGAATGTGTGTGATACTATCTATGAAATGCGTGCTAGTACTCCGTGCATTTTCCAAGATAACCGTGGAGGTATCACTCAAAACTGGATTAATGTGCGTTATGTTAATTATTATTTGGAGTCAAATGGTTCATATCGTTTTAATATTAATAATGGTAAGATTGTAACTGTAAATAAATTATTTAAATTAGATAGTGATTTTAAACCTATACCTATACCTATAAGTAATAGTACTGATTCACAGAAAAACACTATTTTAAAATTAGAATATGTGCCGACCAATGGGAATATGCGCTATGTAGGCATTGAAGATGTTAAAGTTAATTATGTTGCAGCTCTAGATAAGTATATGTTTGTAGGAACTTGTGAAAACCCTGTAAATGGCAATATAAGCATTGGTTACGGAGAATATAATTTTGATAAACCTTATTTAAACTGGAAAACTGTGGATACACCATTTAATAAAGGATGTGAAAAGAATTGGGCAATGATAGGTAACTATGTAATATATCAGTGGCATCCATTAATTATTGGTGAAATTGATTGTGGTGCAGGAAATAGTGCAATCACAACCACCGATATAGCCACCGATATAGCCACCGATATTACCAAAGAGTTTGAAGGTATAGATAAGTTAGCACCAATAAATGATGAACATTATAAATTAAAAGTTATTAAAAATATAGACACGCCGCCATTTTTTAAACATGTTAGAGGTTCAAGCAATGGGTTTTTATTTGAAGGTGAGGCTTGGTTTCTATGTCATATTGTTGAATATTGTCAACCACGTGAATATTATCATTTTCTTGTTGTATTAGATAATGAAACATTTAATATTAAACGTTGGTCAAATTTATTTAAATTTGCAGGTGAAAAGATAGAATATGCTCTAGGTCTTATTGTAAATGAAAAGGAAATTATAATATCATATAGTAAATGGGATCGCGATGCATCAATTGGTATTTTTGATAAGAAGAAGATTGAAGATGAGATGTTTGATGCGTGAAATGTATTTTTGCATTTTATATATTTTTGTATTTTATGTTAATTGAATTATTTGATAAGATATATAGCTATTACCATCAAATGTTAATTGGTTAGGAGAATTTACATTTACAGAAATACTGAATGTATGTGAACTATTATCTACTGGATTATATACAAAATCAATAGTATTTAACACATACATTAATGCACCAGAATCACATTTAAATGTTATTGTTTGATTCAAAGCACTATCAATATATAACTGTACAGAATGCACAGCATTTAAACTAACATTTTGATATTTAAATTTTGTTTGCAATAAAATTGCTTTACCAACTGTGGTAGTATATGTAAATATAGGTACTAATGTTAAACTATTTACTGGTGATGGAACTGGAATTGCAACACCATTATATGTTCCAGTAAACCCAATAAGTTGCATTAAATTTGCAGTAGTATTACCTCCTGCACCGGTTGGACCCGTATAACCAGTTGCACCTGTATTAGTTGCAGTTCCATCTGCACCAACATTTCCCTGTGGACCTGTCATACCAGTAGGGCCAGTCATACCAGTATGGCCGGTTTCTGCTGATGCTAATGGACTATTAGGAAAAGGTTGTGTTGGGATAGGTATTGATGTTAATCCTTGATATCGATTTATATATTTTGTTGTTCGAACTTCAGTAATCCAACCAGTAAAATAACTAAGTGGGTTAATAGCATATGGCGAACCAATTGTAATAGTTTGTGTATCACTACTACTATAATTTATAGTTGGTGATACTGTTTGACTATAATTTACAATATTTGCATATCCACTAGCAACATCTCCAATATATAAGCTATATACATTATTATATACCGTAATTGCAACATAATACCAATTACTAGTATTTGTCAATATACTTGTTGCAGTAATTGGTGTTATATTATTATTTTCAAATGTAATATAAAGAATAATTTTGGTATTAGTTTGACAAAGTGATATTTTATTAGTATAATAAGACATTCCAGATGATGTTTGTATAGAGGCTTCATAAATGGTTCTAGATTTATTTTCTGTATCTAATGATGCAGGTTTAAAAAATAATTCACTTGTTCCATCATTAAGAAATACATCATATTTATTAATAGCAGAAACTGAAACAAAATTACTTGAACCATTAAAATTACCAGATTTATAAACACTACTATCACCAAATGGACTTATAGCATCAAATGATTGAACAGACGATGAATAATTAATACTAGAAGATACACCATCAGAAGAATCATCTATAAACATTTGCTTCATAGTATGATTATATCCATTAAAATGTAGTAACAATGCAGTATTTTGATAATATTGATCCATTGGTATAATATTAGCTGCTGGACCAGTAGCACCAGTAGCACCAGTATTAGTTGCTGTACCAGGAATACCCTGTTCTCCTGTTGCACCAGTATTACCAGTTACCCCAGTAGAACCCGTATCACCTGTTGGTCCCATATCGCCAGTATTGCCTGTATCACCTGATGCCCCTATATAACCAGTTGCACCAGTATTACTAGCATATCCGGGTAATCCTTGTAAACCAGTAGGACCAGTAGGCCCAGTTGCACCAGCAGGCCCAGTATCCCCAGTATCACCAGTAATTGATGATGATAATGGATAATTAGGAAATTGAGCTGTATATGCAGGAATTGTTGTTAACCCTAAATAGCGGTTAACACCTTTAGTAATCCGGAATTCAGTAAGATTGCCAGATAGATTATTAGTATAACTCATACCATCATAAAAAGCACCTAGGCACAGTTTTTGCGCTGCACCCATATCCTCTACAAATAATGGATAACCAGTGCCTTTTAATTGAATATTTGTATTAGTTGCTAGATCTAAAAATAGGTTAAATTCATTTGGTAGTTGAATAAAGTTATTACTACCTGTTTTAGTTACTGCAAAATAATACCATTGTGTAGGATCTAGTGTAATTTCATAATTAATTAATGGTGATACATCATTTGGATCAGTGCTATATAGAAGTTGAATACAAGGGACACCACCCGGTGTTTGAGGTAAAACAAGTGGAAGATTATACTGTAAAATTAAATGCCTATCATTAAGTGTTAAATCAAAAATTACAATAGGATTATGAAAAATTGGTGTACTATTTATATTAAAATAGCCTTCAATAGTTGCACTATTATTGCCAATATCTAATATACTAGTATTATATAGTAAACGTAATGCATTTGTTGATCCATTAAAACCTAATGATTGATTAGTTCCACCAAATGGGCTAAATTGCGCATATGTGGATTGGCACGCATTTGTATTAGCAAGAAAATTCCCAGATTGTGCTGATAAATCCGCCATTAAATATGGCGTTGATTCATCAAAATGTAGTAAAAGTACAGTTTGACTGTAATATTGGTCTAGTGGTGTTGTATATGCTAGTAAACCAGTAGGGCCTATATTACCAGTAGGTCCAGTTGCACCAGTATTTCCTGTTAGTCCTATGATACCTGTTGGACCAGTTGCACCAGTATTACTAGCATATCCTGGTAATCCTTGTAAACCAGTAGGTCCAGTATCCCCAGTTACACCAGTATCCCCAGTATTCCCGGTTATTGATGATGATAATGGATAATTAGGGAATGGAGCTGTATATGCAGGAATTGATGATAATCCTAAATAGCGGTTAACACCTTTAGTAATCCTAAATTCAGCAATATTACCATCTAAATAATTTATATATGTATAGTCAGAATCATCAAAAAAAGCACCTAAATTTAAAGTTGGTAACCCTCTAATAAATGAATTTATTAGAGGATTATTCCCTATACCTCTTAATTGAATATTAGCACTGCTTGCTAAATCTAAAAATAGGTTAAATACATTTGTTTGTAAAGCATTATTGTTGCTACCTGTTTTAGTTACTGCAAAATAATACCATGTTTCTGGATCAAGTGTAATTTCATAATTAATTAATGGTGCTTGAATTCCTGTAGGATTACATACTAATCCAACACCAGATGTTAATGGAAATGAATTAGGTAATAAATTATAATATAATAAGGAAATATGGAAATGACTACTGATAATTAAGTCAAATATAGTCATTGCATTGCTATTTGTTGGCAATGAATTTAAATAAAAATAGCCTTCAATAGTTGCACTAGTATCATTAATATCTAAAATATTTGTTGTATATGGAAATATTGCACGTTGTAGTACTCCATCAAAACTTAATGATTGATTAGTTTCACCAAATGGGCTAATTGCAGAATATGTGCTAGCACACAAACTTGTATTAACAATAAAATTCCCAGATTGTGCTGATAAATCCGCCATTAAATATGGCGTTGATTCATCAAAATGTAGTAAAAGTACAGTTTGACTGTAATATTGATCTAGTGGTGTTGTATATGCCAGTAAACCAGTAGGTCCTATATCACCATTATGTCCAGTTGCACCAGTAGGCCCCGTTGCCCCTATTTTGCCAGTTGCATATAGTATAATATCACTAAACTCTGCTACAGATGGTGATGACGATGATTGTGATAAAAAACCAATATATAAATAGTAAATATCATTATTATATAATAATGGTGTGGTATAATATGTTCCAGATGTAATTGGATTATTTATATAAAACATAACATTAATACCATCAGTTGATATAGTTAATCTATCATTAGGTTGATAATATATTATAGGTGAAATACTACCACCCCCATAAGTAAAAAACTGAATTGTTGAATTGCCAAGAAAATAATCGAGTTTTGCAAAATACCTATTACCAAAATAAGCACCATATATTCTGTCAGATATTCCTACAGTTAAACTCATTGTGCTTGATGTTATACTGGGTAAATTAACACTAAAAAATAGTCCTGATACGGCAAGATTATATCCTTCTTGATTATATATTGATCCTGCAGTAATTAAATCATTAGTAGCTTCTTTTAATATTACTGTGCTAGATTCAATAGTTGGATTTCCTTGTAAAGCAAATAAATTAAATGTTGATATTCCATTTAAACCATTTACACCTTTTTCGCCAGTTGCATACATAGATATCCCTGTAATAGTAACAGAGAAAGGACTTGCACCATACATATATGGTAAATTAGTTTCATATCCAATATCTAAGTATTCTGTTGAATAATATATATCTATTGGTGTTGTATTTGTAAAATCTAATAATGGGTCACTGCTTGATAAAGTATAAGTAACATTATAACCATCATATGATATTGAAAATATATCACCAGGGATATAATTTAATGTGTCTGAATACCAGTTATAATTTGATTCAAATACTATTTGATTACTTAAAATAAGTGGGTCTGAATTATAAAATATTGTTCCCCAATAATTACGGCCTCCAACATAAAATCTAGGATTTTCCATTCCATTTAAATCAGGTAAATTAAGACTAATATATAATCCTGTAGTTAATAAATTAAATCGTTCTTCTGATACAATTCTATCACCGGTAGCTTCAGCAAATATTGCAGTATTATAATTAACTATAATTGGGTTGCCATTGCCACCTATGTTTATTGGCGAGTTGTTTGTCATTGTAAAAGTTGACCCACCATTTGGACCTGTTGGACCAGTATTTGCTTTAGGTGTAAAAGACATATACATATTTGGTCCATCAATATTCATAATGCTAAGCACATTAGTAACACTACCTGGATCACTAGGTAAAATTATATTGTAATCGTGACTTACATTTACATTGCTAGATAGTGATATTGCACCAGGCGTGCTAGCAAATGTTAACTGTTGATTTTTAGGTATATTAATTGGTGCATTAAAAAATGATTTTGACATCTAGATACTTAATTCAATTTATTATTTTAAATGTATTACTTACTATTTATATTAATTATATTGTTTCTTTATTTTTTATTTTCTTTATCTTTTTTCTTTATCAAAGTTTTTATTTCACAAGTTAAAAAGATAAAAAGATAAAAAGATAAAAAAATAAAAAAATTACTAATCCTATCAACACCCTATCAAAACCCTATCAAAGCCCTATCAACATCTATTAAAAAATGCCACCACCTGTGTTTAGAATTTGCCATTTATTGATATCGGTGTCTAGATATATAAGTGTAGAGCTTTGTCCGCTAGTATCAAAATGTATACCTTGAGCAAAACCACCTCCAGTTATTAGCCCTTCATTTCCAAAATCTACAAGTACATCAATACCACCACTACTATTTGAATTGTTATATATAAGATTTAACTTTTGCCCATCAACTCCTACACTCACATTTGCCCAATAGGTTCCAACAGTGCTTGTATTGTCAAAGTTGAAAAGAATTGTATCACTAGATATAGGAATATTTGTTATAGTACTTGGTTGATATCCTCCTGGTTGGTAACTTGTTCTATATATACTATTAACTGTATAGCCAGATACATTAATACTATCAGAATTAAGTAAAATATGTCCTTCTGTTGCATTAAGGTTTATATTACCAGTACCTTTACTCTGTAAAGTGAGACCTATATCTGCATCAACCAATCCATCAACAGTAACTATAGGACTACTATCTACATCATTATTTTCAATTCTAACATATGTACCAATATTATTATATGTTGATTTAGATCTTAGTTCTAATACCTTATTACTATGTATATCTATAATACTTAAATTCCCTGTATTCATAAGCATATTATGACCATTTACTGTAAGATCACCACCTAGCATTGGTTGTGTATCATTTAATATTGCAAGATTTGCATTTACAAATAGATTAGTTGCTGAATTATAAATAATATATTGATTATTTTGCAAAGGATTCGTGTGGACATCAACATCAATAAGTTCTGCAAATTGATCATGCCTTGTAATATCTACTAAATCAATCCAATCTGTATTAAAATTGCGAAATTGCATTGTGCCATTTGATGAATATCGAAATCCAGTACCTAAGTCTCCAATATTTGAATTTGGATATGCACTATTTTGAAAGTTTGTATATCCACCATTAATCATAATATTGGAAAAATCAACTGGATAATTAGCAGTAATTGTTTCAAATTCATTGAGTAAATTTGCAGTTGTAATAACTACATTACCATTAAAATATAGTTCGGATATACCATTAATAGTACTTGCACTAATTGCATAAAATTTACCAAAACCATTGCTAGTACTATCTTTAAGAAGAATTGATGCAATAGCATTATCTAATGAATTTGAAGTTTGATTTGCAGTTGGTGGAATTTTAATAGTATTATTAATAGTTATATATCCAGATGTGAGCGTATCATCAGTAATACCACCAATTGTTGCTAAATTGTAATTTAATATATTACGTGACATACTGGTATCTAACAACCTGTTTAATTTGTTTAATTTGAATATATATAATTTTATAATGTTTTATACTGAAGTTAATGTTAAGTTAATGTTAAGTTAATGTTAAGTTAATGTTAAGTTAATGTTAAGTTAATGTTAAGTTAATGTTAAGTTAATGTTAAGGTTAAGGTTAATTTCATATTAAATTATATATGTTAGATATAAATATAAAATGGGTCAAGCACCAAGCAATATAGATATTAAAGAAGCAGTAACTGTGTTTTCGGTAAGTGATACAGCTACAAATAAAGGTAAGATTTCTGGGGTAGTCATATTTAAGCAGTATGATGACCATGTAAAAGTTACTATGAACTTAACTGGGTTAAAACGCAATAAAAAGCACGGGTTTCATATTCATGTAAATGGTGATTTGCGAGAGGGTTGTAAATCGTGTTGTTCCCATTATAATCCAACTGGTAATACTCATGGTGGGCTACGTGATGAAAATAGTCATGCAGGAGATTTGGGTAATATAGAAGGGGATTCTAAAGGTGAATGTGCTACATCATTTACAACTGGTAAATTTACTGTTAGTGAAATTGTAGGCCGTTCATTAATTATTCATGAGGATGAAGATGATTTAGGTCGGGGTGATGAAAAAGATTCAGAGACAACTGGACATAGTGGTGCACGCATTGCATGTGCAATAATTGGAATTGTTAGTGAAAATTGTTAAACTTATTTTATATTGAAAAATAATAAAAATAATAATAATGTAATGTTACATTTATTTAATACATATAATCCTAATTGCTATAATGTTCCAATGGAAGCAAAAATACTTCTAAACTTTATAACTTATGTAATTCTCAAATAATTCTTAAAATAATTTAAATTTTATATTGTTTTTGTATTTTTTGTATTTTTATATGAGATAGTTAAGTTGAGTTTTGATAAAGGAATAGATGGGTCAATTAATTTATTCTTGATTGATTTAATATATACTGCAGCTAAAGTATGCCCTCCATGACCTTGTGTGGCTGTAGTTTTAAATGCATTAGCATATGCTTCGGTTGTTGCATTAGCACCATTCATAAATAGCACACGAATACTTTGATCATCACCCATTAGTGCAGCATAGTTTAAAACTTCTTGTAAAGCAGCCTGTTCATGTTTATTTTTTTTTAATGCTTTGTTTAAGCCTGATGAATTATTTGTATCAATAAAGTGTAATAATGTTTTAGTTTGATTTGTCATTGATATTTTAATGTAGATAGTAGATAGTAGAAAGTAGATAATTAAATATAAAGTAAATATATATATTAATACATGTAGATATATTAAAAACAAAAATATTTTTTTTAATTGGAATAGTTAATGAAAATTGTTAATGAAAATTGTTAGTGAAAATTGTTAAATTTATTTTGTATTGAAAAATAATAAAAATAATAAAAATAATACTTTTATCCAAACACATATCTGTGCCGATTGTGTTTTGGATATCTAGATAAGTAAATATCTAAATTTAAGAAAAATATAACAAAAATTGATAAATTGTAGCTTATAGGTTATTAGTTAATGAACAGTTACAGTTACAGTTACACTTACCACTTTAATTAAACAAATGGCTAACCCAAAAGTAACATTTTACATTGGATATGCTAATGGTGATAGTGATAGTGATGACAATAGCTACACTAAGTGTAATGGCAATGATAGAAATAATAATAATGATTTAATACAGGAGCAAATGCAGACACACAATAATAATGATATAATTAATAGCCCCAATATATCTAGTTTATATAATACTCATATACAACCTAAAATGCAAATAATACAAGGAGAACAGAAAGCACAGGGTTCATGTTACACATTATTATTAAATATATTACAGGAGGCTATTCTACAGTACTTCAAATAACTATGAATAACTTTGAATAACTTTGAATAACTTTGAATAACTTTTTTTTCTCCTTTATTGTTCTAGATATAATAAAATAACACATATAAATAATAGTAAATAGTAGTAAATAGTAATAATAAATATACTACTATATACTGAAAAATAAAACATAAAACTAATACATAAAACTAAAACTAAAGTAAAACTAAAGTAAATTAAATTAAACTATGGAAGGATCGCTTACACAATTAGGCTTTACTAATTATCTAATAAATAAAGCAGCACCTGCCGTATCATTTTTTCAGTATGCATATAAAAACTATGCAAATTATGTTAAGGATACACGTGTGTTATCATTTAAAAATGGATTTAATTTTGGTGCAACATCATCATTTAGATTTGATGAAGATGGTAAATATGGAGACTTAGTAACAAATATAGTTATAGAAGCAACTCTTCCGGATATTTCAAAAATGAAAAATGTTAATGGCCATAGTATAGGTTATTGTAATGGTGTAGGAAATGCACTAACACAGAATATTTATTTACGTGTTGGAGGAAATCTAATAGATCAACATTCAAGTGAATGGCTAGATATCTGGAGTCAACTTGCTATTAAACCTGGTGTGCAAGCTGCATATAATACTATGATTCAGCGTTACGAACCATCTACATTTACAACTACAACTTTTCAAGGTGGCAAAGTATATATTCCATTACAGTTTTGGTTTTGCCGTAATATTACACAAAAAAACTCATCACTCATATTTCCTCTTATGAATCTCTTTGACTCTACCATAGAACTAGCTCTAGATATCCGCAGTTTCAAATCACTTATTGTATCAGATGATAATAATACTGATATAGTTGGTTTACCACCAATTATAACAGATGCAAACATTATTGTGGATTATGTTGTTATAGAAGAGCCTGAACGTGTTAAATTCCTTTCTCAACCAAGGCAACTATTTCTAATGAATCAAGTGCAAACATTAATATATGGTATACAGGCAGGTACTACAAACACAACATTTACACTAAAAAGCTTACATTATTTAGTAACTGAGCTAATTTTCGTTGTTCGTAGAAATGATGCTTCAAATAATAATGATTATTTTAATTATAGTAACTCTATAAAAACAGGTAATCGTGAAAACCCAATTAAAACACTACGTCTCACATTTGATGGTCGAGATAAGATTCGCACAACAGAGGCAAATATTTTCTCACTTCTAGAACCTGGTAAGATTCATACAAATGCACCGCAAAATGCATTTATTCACTGTGTTGGGTTTTCATTAGAGCCTGAAAAGATAGAGCAGCCAAATGGTGTTTGCAACTTTTCAGAAATCCAAGAACCCCTTTTAACACTTGAGTTAGCCCCTAATATCCCCGCATCAACTCTATTCATATATGCAGTTAATTATAATGTGTTGCAATCAATGACAGGAACAGGCTATCTACTACATATGTTAAGCAAAAGTATTCCTGCAAAGTTGTCTAATAAAATGTGCAATGATGGTCTGCCAAGGCAAGAAGATACCAATGGAGACTCTGCAACACCAGTTTACAATAATGATACACAACCATATAAATTTTAGTGGGTGTGATCAGTATGATCAGTATGATCAGTGTGCCAATGTGCTGTTTTTGCTATGTTGAATTGTGTTTTTGTGTGTTTTTGTGTGTTTTTCACCTTTTTCATCATTACCCTATCTAGCTCACAGTAAAAACCCCGTAAACTAGCCATTTTCATCAATTCAATCACGCACCCACTTAGCAAACTTTACTTGTTAGTTCATTAAAAAAAATATTAAAAAATATTAAAAAATATTAAAAAATATTAAAAAATATACTTTAAAAAATTGTATCCTTTAACCGCCTAGGATTTTAAAAAATTCTAGTCTTAGTTAAATAAATAAATAAATAAATAAATAAATAAATAAATAAATAAATAAAAAATAGTATATAAATTATTAATTCTTGTTTTTTTCAATATAAATAAAATGATTTTTTTCAATATCTTTTCTAGAGCGTGTTGTTGAATACTTTGCCTTTAATCTTAAATCGTCACAACCTTTTATTAGTTTTTTTAAGTCATCTAATTTAATTTGATAAAATTCTTTATTTTTCTTATATTCTGAGCTTTTTAATACACCTTTTAAGCAAGTTTCTACACTATCTATATCATTAGTTTCATATATTAATTTAACTTTTATTTTTTCTGATTGAGATGATTGATGAACTTTTAATCTATTTTTAAATTCTTTACTTTTACCAAGTTTATATACATCTGCCACATCAGCATTAGAATCTAATACATAAATAACACCTTTAGTAGGATTATAAATAGGTTTTATTTGCGTTTCTAAATTACCAAGTTTTACACTTAAACCATCAATTATATAATTTTTATATTTATCTAGGTGCTTTTCTAATTCAATAAAATATGTTCTTACTTCTTCTGCTTTTTTAGTTCTAGAAGACATACATAATCTTTTCATACAATCTGGTGTTAATAAAATTAATTCAGATTTTCTACCACCTGTATTTATATCTTTTTTAGTCACTTTATAATCAATATTTTTAATATAACTATTTGTAAGTGTCTCTTTCAAATGTTTTTTTTCTGCTTTTAACCATTTTGCTAATATTTCTAAATTTATAACAAAATCATCATCATTTGTATTATAATTATATAAAGCATAAAAATCATCAATAAATGATGAACTAATAGTTGAATATTTCTTTAAATTATTGATTGTTAATGTTTTTTTATTTATAAATTCACTATTAATATTATTAAAATTAACAGGTATATATGTTTTTATTTGTTTTATTATATTTTCTAATTTTAATTCATCTTTAGTCCATAATAATATATGTGCTATACTTTTATTAGATAAAATTCTATTAGCTCTACTTATTCTTTGAATTATATTTACTGGATTATTATTTGGATGTGTCAAATAAACAGAATCACATTCTGGAATATCTATACCCTCATCTAAAATATGGACGTTTAACATAATACTTATTTTAGATTTATTATTTCTAAACTTAGTTAATGATATATTACGCTTAGTTCGTGATGTATCATAATTTATATTATATATTCCTAATGACAATTCAAAATAAATATTAATAGTTTTTAGTATATTTTCAAATAAATCAGCTTCTTTTATAGTTTTTAAATAGACTATACATTTTTTTATAGTTAATAATTTTATACTTTCTAATAAGAAAAATGCTTTATTTATTAATATTGTTTTTTCTATTATAGAAGTATCAAATTTAATATTAGTTATATAGTCTATTATTTTATCATTATTAGGATAATAAAAATTATAATCACATATATATTTATTTTCTATTGCATATTTCCAATCTAATTTATATTTTAGTGTTCCAAAAATATTAATTTCACGACCATATTGTTTAGGTGTAGCACTTACAAATAATATCTTATTATTACTTATTAATAATTTATAAATTTCATTATTTACATCTGTTAAATTAATATTACTTAAATTATGATACTCGTCAATAATAATAAATGTATTACCTTCTAATTTATTTAGTAATTTATTAATAATATCACATGAATTAAATGTAGAACCAATTATATTTTTATTTTCTGAAATATTAATGTTATTAATATCTCTTATATTTTGACAGTTTATTAAACTAAAATTTATAGTTTCCTTTTCTTTTGAATAATAATTTTTATAATGAGTTATTAATTGTTCTGTAGTAGATATTAAAGGGCTTAATAAAATTATATTTTTATAATTTAATGATATTAAGTATGTAATAAGTGTTTTACCTGTTCCACATGGCATTTCTAAAATACTTCTATTTTCATTTTTTAATATATTATAAGCTTCAATTTGATAATCTCTAGGTTTTATTTCTTCATTACCAATTTTTATATAAGGTAAGTTTATATATTTTATTTTTTTCTTTCTACATTGAATTTGAGATGATAATATACCAGAATAATAAACAGTAGGATTTTTAATATTATTTTCAGCTACAAAATTATAAAAACCTGCTAAATCACAAATTGTAATGGTATTATCAACACCTAATGTAGAATAATTTTTACATTGTATATACTCATATTCACCATTATCTTTTTTACATAATATATCACATCCAATATCATCACAATTATTTTTAATATCTTTTATAAATTCTAATTCTAGTAATATTTGATTAGGTATATCTTTCCATAACCAACATTCACTATATTTTTCTTTAATTATATCTCTAATATATATTTCATAGTTAGTTCCTTGTTCTAATAATGTTTCCATTTTTATTATAAATTAAATATAATATAAATTATATTTTTAAGTTATAATAATATATGTTTTTAAAAAGTATATTAATATATAATAACATAATATTTTGAAAAAAAAAAATACATAATTTAAAAAATTTATTTTTAATTAATTTTATTTTCTAATTTTTTATTTTCTAACTCTAAAGTTTTAATAGTATCTTCTAATCGTGTAATTTTAGTTATAAGTTGAAACTTAGTAAGATTATCATTTGATAATGAATTAATTAAAATATCAGCTTTTTCTTTTTTATATTTTTCTCTATACTCTTTCATCTTATTTGGATTTTTATCTCTATATCTTTTTGAAGCATTTAAAACATATGATTTTGTTTTTAATTGTCTAGGTTCTGTAGTTTGTTGTTGTGATGTAGTTAATATTGTCTCACTATTCGTTATTATAGTTTCTAAGAGTTCCTGATTTTCAGTCATTCTAAATTTATTATTATGTTATTAAATTATATTATCTTTATATAATAAAAAATATCAACAAATAAAAACTTAAAAAATTTATATGTGTATCCAGAACCATTTATACTATATAATAAAAAATTTGAAAAAATATAAAAAAATGTTTCACTAATATTATAAATTTAAGTTTTTAGAAAAAACTTAACCAAAAGTTTTGTAAAACTATAGTTAATATATAATATAAATTTTGAAAAAATATAAAAAATATTTTACTAATAATATGAGTTTTCTAATTCTGGCGGGCTAAAGTCCACCTAGCGTTTAGTTAAGTTTTGGTAAAACTTATTTACTACTATTCACCACTATTCACTATTACAATATCCTTATTATAAACATATTCTGGAAACTTCTCAATTTCTAATTATTCTATAAATTTTAAATAATATATCAAATCATAATCTTATTTGTGCTAAATTTAGACTTATATAAAAAAATATTTAATTTTGTAAAAAATGTATTAAATTTGGATTAAATAGAATTTATTTTAAAATTCGCCATCATATCTTTTTCAACTTCTTTCAGCAGAATAACGTTCACCTTGGCAGTCTTTGCATTAATGATCTGCATATGTATTTTCATCACAAACTAAACAATCATGACGGCAATTTACTCTGAATGAATATGAAATATAGCTAGTTATATTCGCAGAATTATTTGATAATTTTGAAATCTTACTTATTTGATAATAAAACAATATCGCTAGTATTTTGTAAATAATATAAGTATTTATATATACTCTAATTTGTCAGTATCATTGTCATTAGTAATAATGGATGTTTAAAAACCGACACATAAGTTGTTTTTATTGGTTTCAATACCAAATCTTAAATATTTAAATTTCTGTTTAAAATCGGCGTTTTAAATGTGCAAAGGTGTAAAAAATTAAAAAAAATAATATTACTAAAACAAATTACAAATTAAACTATTATAAATGTTTTGCTAATTCAGTATGTAATTCTTCTTTAGTTTTGTTAATCATTTTAGTTGAGCTACCTGCCTTTTGTGTAGGTAATTTATAAAGCCGTGATAGCATTTGCAACTCTAATAATGTGCATTGCTTAAGTGGTTTAAGCACTTCTTTATCTTGTTGTTGTGTAGCCTGTTGTTGTGTAGCCTGTTGTTCTGTACTGTTTGCAATACTATTATCTGCCGCCATTAATGTATCAATAGTTACTTTGCCAGTGTTGCCAGTGTTGCCAGTATTTGCCTTTGATATTTTAACAGGTTTACCTTTTTCTTTAGTTGGAATTTTCTCTATCAACTTATCAATACTAATAGGATTTGCTCCATATACACGTGAATGCAAATTTCCAGATATATGTTCAGGTTCATCATCTACAACATATTTAGGAATCCGATATTCAATAGATTTAGATTGTGCATCAGTTAATCCACTATAGTTAGTATCTAGATCTGCTGATTCTTCTTCCATCATTATCATATCTTCTTCAACCATTATAATATTAATTGGATTAACTGAATTAGTTACATCACTTTCAAGTTCATCTAGTTTAATATCCTTGAATATAGGTGTTGAAACTATATTAATACTTTTAGAACTGCTAACATCACCACCACCACCACCACCACCACCACCACCATCATTTCCAAGTGATTGAGTAAACCCTTTAAACTTCATTAATTCAAAATTGCTCCGAACAAACTCAATAAATACCAAAGGTAAACCATTTTTCCCTAAAGTATGCATAAATGGCAAAAACGTATTGTTTGCATATTTAATAATGCAAATATAGTTATCATTATAAATTGATTGATAATCATCACAAAGTGTATTGGATGTAAATTTTATTTCAATATATTGCTCTTCAATAATATCTAGTATAATCATATTTGTCTTAGTATAATCACAAATATATTGGAATATATCTATCCCAGTATAATTATCTTCATTTGTAAGATTTGAAACCATATTCAACTTATTAAAATGATATTTTCGATAATTTAATTCTTTATAAAAAGTCTCATATTGTAATGCCATTTCACGTTTAAATGTGGCAATTTCATTCTTTTTATCAGTACGATTTTTAATGATAAAATTAATATTAATTAAATGTAAAAAACTTTTGTAAAATGATTCTGGGTTTTTAACACCATAAATATACCAATCAGCAATATTTAGTTGTGATATAGTCAAAATCTTAAAAATGTTTGATAATATTTCAGGTAATGCTGCACATTCATTTTCAATGTATACTATTAGCGATTTTGGAGGTATTGCAATATCATTTTGTTTTTGGCGGTATTGTTGTTGTTGGTGTTGTTGTTGTTGGTGTTGTTGTTGTTGGTGTTGTTGTTGTTGGTGTTGTTGTTGTTGGTGTTGTTGTTGTTGTTGTTTATTTGCATTTAACTTTAGATTATCTTTAAAATCACTATCCATAGTACAACGATTTTGCTCATATTCAATATATTTTTCAACACATTTACCAAGTTTATCAGTTTGATTGTACATTGCCTCTAATTCAAACTTTCTAATATCTAACGCTGTTTTTTGAATAAATAAACTATTATCATTATCACTAGGTAATTTAACTTGAGTATCTCTACATTGCTGTAATTGTGCTATCAATTTTTCAATGGAAATCATAGTGTTTGTATATTGTATATTGTATATTGTAGCAATATAACTTGCAATGTATTAATATAAATATATTAATCTCTTTAAATTAAAAATTCAATTTTAATCATTGTTTACTATATGTTTATATAATTCGCGTGCTTTTTCATCATCATTAATTAATTTCCGATTACTTTCACAAAATAGTAAAAAATTAGATAATGCTTTAATTGTTACAAATTTAAGACTATTAAGATTAATAAATATTCCATTCTTATTAATTGTGTATTTATCAGTACCATTCTTAATTATTCGAAATACTTCACTCATTTCATCTTCATTAAGATTTTCTATTTTACTCCTTATTTCAGTATGTGAAAATATTATATTATATTCTGGCTTCATATAAGTTTCATGTAAACTACTAATTTTAGTATTAGTAAGTGTTGCGGATGTGCCATTTAATACATTATGTGCAATATCAGAAGCTTGTGTTTTGTTAGTATCAGTAGTATTTACTACTGTGACAAGTGAATTGCTAAGTGTACTACTTGCAGTTATACAATTTTGATTAATATCATTTTCAAAAAAATTATCTAAACTTTTAATTAATTTATTACATTGTTGCTCATCAATATTAATATTTATATATGTTTGCTTTTTTTTGTAAGGAGGCATAAATGTGTGAGTATCTAATTGTCTATTAAACTTAAAAAATAATATAAAAAAATAAATTAAACTCATATGTAATATTACATATATGGTGGATTACTCGATGGTATAGTTGATGATAAATCACCATATTTATAACCTTTATTAGAAACATTTTGCGGTAATGGCATAATTGGTATAGGTGATGTAATATCTTTTAAATATCCTATATATTGTGTTATTTCAGATACAATACGATTTGTACATTCATTAATAACCATATTGTTTAAATCAACAACTTGCTCTTCAATATCTGTTAGTAAATTTTTACTATATTGTAAATATATACTTTTCATTATAATTTGAAGTGCCTCATATGATTGTTTTCCAATGCGTTTTGAACAAGTTGTATATACTTTGTCAATAATTGTTGATTGCAAGCGCTCCATATTAGTATTGCTGAAAAATGTACGTGAAACTGCATTTGGTACAACAATATTTGATATAATGCTTGTATTTGTGTCTTGTGGTTTAGATGAGTCTTTATATAAATCATATGGTGCAAACTGCTCATCAGGTGCTAAAAATATCCGACCATTGTAATTATATTGAGATGTACGTACTTGGGTATTTAGATTATCAACATTTTGAAAATTTGCAAATGTTTTTGATTTAATTGTTGACATTTTATAAATAGTTCAATTATTATATATTATTATATATTATTATATATTATATATTATATATAGTATAAATAAATATTTAGAATTTTTTATTAATATAGTTACGTATCATAGTTACATATCATAGTTACGTATCATAATTTAATATGACACATGCATATAAAAGTACTATACATAAAGGTGGTGCAACTAAAAAGTCTAATAAGCCGCAGAATTTAGATTCTATAAATTTACAAGTATGTAAAAATGACTTTATTAAAAATCTTAATGTTGAAACACAACCTATAAATAAAATAAATCTTGATTTAGATATTAATAATTACAAAGATCGTATTGTATACCCCGTTAATTATGATGCTAATGCTAATAATAAATATCCTAATGTGCTTGTAGAGCTATCACATGATTATGATATATCATATTGGAATTTTCAAAGCAATACACCATGTTTAACTACATTTAATCCAATAATAACATATAAACGTGAAAATAGCAATTCTTATACGATAAATCAATCTCTTACTTTTACAAAAAATATTGTTAAGTTTGAACCAACTGATATTGTACAACTTTGGTTTACTGATAAAAAAAAACTTGGTGGTCACATTTCAGTAAATATACAGCATAACAAACAAAATTATTGCTTTGGATTTACTAGAAAATCGCACAAATCGCACATACTTGATAATCTACGACTTCAAATTCCTGATCCTCAATTTGTAAATGCATTATTTGATGCAAAATTTTTTAAAGATACAAATAAATATGGTTTAAGATTAATCTCAGTATTTAAATTAGGCGCTAATACTGATAAAATTAATGCGTTTTTTGAGACTGTTGGGGAAATAGAGGCTAGCAAAAACACATATAATATAGTTAAGTTAGAACCAAAACCTGAAACCACTAGCACGCCAGGGCGTTATGCTTTAAATATGATAATTAATGATGATACATCTAATAACTCTACTGAAAGCACTGATATCACTATTAACCCTACTGAAAGCACTAAAATACTTGTGAAAGACGCTATAGATAATTTACAAAAACAAAAAAAAACGAGGCAACAAAATGCTTTTTTAACCCAATTAACTGAGTTTAATAAACAATTAAGTAGACAAGATAAACTAATTAATAATATTGCTGCAGTTTGTATAGAAAATTACATATTTAAAAATAAATTTTTAGAAATTAGCTGGAAAAGATCTGCAAAATCAACAACACACGGTTCCCGCCCGCATAACTGTACATCTATAGTTGAATACCTATTTAGCAATATGATTGATTGTGGTGCAATAGCAAATATACTTATAAATCCATCTTGGTGCAAATCTAAAGTACCATTTGTTAAATGTGATGGAAATGAAATTGCTAATAATGAAGCTAATAATGAAGCTACTAATAGTGAAACTACTAATGGTGAAATTGTTAATGCTCCCGTTATTGATAATACCCGTACCACTTTAATAGATAATTTTATTAAATATATTAAAAAAATATTAGATAATGTTATGTGCATTGATAATTTTATTAATAGGCATGCAAAATCAAATATACATAAAATGTTAAATAACTTAGAAAAACAATCAATTCATATAAAAAATATAACACATTTACTGAATAATATTAAGAAAAAATTAGATAAATATATTAAATGTAAAAGCACTTTAAAAGTTAATAATAATAATAATTCAAGGAAGATATTATTTATTAGAAATTATAAAAGGAAAATTAATAAATATATTCATGAAATTAATAACTCAGTATTTACAAAACCACCAGCACCAGCACCAGCACCAGCACCAGCACCAGCACCAGCACCAGCACCAGCACCAACACCAGCACCAGCACCAGCACCAGCACCAACACCAACACATGTAGACACAAGATCAAGCTCATTAGCTGAGTTTTATAATGCACGACCATTAACACCAGCAGCAGTACATGAAAATGTAGCAGCAAATGTAGCCACAAGCTCAACTGAGGAGTTTTTTAATATAATAACAACAGCATCACCATCACCATCATCAGCATCACCATCACCAACACCAACACCAGCACCAGCACCACCACTAGCACGACCATTAACACCAGCACCAGCACCACCACTAGCACGACCATTAACACCAGCACCAGCATCACTAGCATCACCATTCAGACGTTTTCTTCCTTCTTTCAATAAAAAAAAAGTAATAATTACTAAAACAAAAAATGACCCTAACATTCAAAATAATAACGCAAATAGAAGAAAGCCACAAAAAAAAAATAGATGGACACGATTTAAAGCATATTTAAAAAATATTACAAGTTCGCCGCCATATAGACGTAAGAACCATGTAACAGGCAATAAGCTGTTAAACTCAAAGGAAGCAGTGGTATCAGAGGGACCAGCACCAACAGTGGTATCATAGGGACCAACATCAACTATATCTGTATTGAGCTATAATATTTCTTGGGAGTCAATGACTGGTTATAGGCATAATTGGGCACTTTGCTCTAATAATACTGATCCTTACCATCCTAAACATAATTCTGTGTGTGTACGCAATATTGCTCAAGTACTGGAGACAAATCCTGTTGACTTTGTATGTTTACAAGAATCTACTAATTTTAAAAATTTAATTAAAGAATCTCCAGTTTTGAAAAAAATGAAATATTCTGAACATACATCTCAAAGTGAAACTATAGTTACTTTTTGGAGACCTAAATACAAATTGATAAATTCATATATTAATCAATTTGAAGAAGGTCGCCCGTATCAAGCAACATATTTTATCGTTAAACAAAATTATTTATGTGTTGTAAATGTGCATTTTGGTCATTACACAAATGAAGTTATGCTTGAATATTTTTTGCAAATTGTTAAAAAGTTAAAGTTAGTTGAATACATAGCACAAGGTGGACGGGTAATAATTGCAGGTGATTTTAATAATAATATTAAAGAATTGGGCATATTTAATAAAGCCAATAATTCTTTGTATCTAGATATAGGTGGTGTTAAATTTTGGATGAATCGTACACATTTATTAACATGTTGTTTGAATAGAACAATGCATAATGATCATATAATTGATAGTTTATCACCTCCGATAAAAGTTTCTATTCCAGATGTAGAATACATGGCATCTGATCATAAACCTATTATTGGATTGCTACATTAATGCATAGCATTTATTAGTGTTGTTGGAACCTAATAGTATGATTGAATGGATTTGCTTGAAATGCAGCCTCTATTGCAGCTGTAGCTGCTTTTTGCGCTTGTGTAGATGGTTGTGTTACCCCTTCTTTCATTGCTTGTAACAATTCCCAGTTCACTCCAGTGGTATGCGTAGGGGGGGGAGGAACATATAAGGGATTGTGTTGTTGTTTACCCCAATTATAACCGTGAGGTATATGTGCCGTACCTAATGGTATCGGAAAGTTATTAGATGCGTTACTATCTCCATATGTACCAGTAAAATGTGCATTATCTGTAGCTGCGGATGGTTGTGCTATAGCTGCGGATGGCTCCGCAGCTATATTAGGTATAGGTTTGTTTGGGAGTACATATAATGGTGCAGTGCTTGTGCTATATGTATCTGCAGATTTAAAAATTTGTGGTAATTGAAGTATACGCTCATATGCAGGGTTTTTTAATAAGCGTAGTAACTTTATGAGGGGGGGTTGGTTATCATTTAAATGTGAATTAATTGAATGTGAATTAATTGCTGAATATGTGTGTTCACTATCTTCTAAAAATGCGAGACCAGTGTTATATTCATTAGGGTTAGTTAATGGTAATGGATAAGCTTCCCGACCAGTTGGTACGCCTGTTGATGTTGATTTAGGTATGCCATAAACTTGACTAGGTTTAACTGCGACAGATGATGCTTCACCATACGCAGAAGATTTAAAGGCAGATGCAGATGCTACACCATACGTAGGATGTTGTAGTTGTGGGTGTGTTTGTAGTGCCCTATTTAAGTGGTTATAATGATTAGCAGGTGGTACTTGTTCAGTTAAAAAATTAGTTTCCTTTTGAGTAGGTGTATAAAACTGTATAAATGCATTTAATGCTAATCGTTCCTTTGCATCTATTTCTTGATTCAAAAAATGTTGATTATAAGTTTTTAAAAATGTTGTAATATATTTATAGGTATCAAAATTACTTGATAATTGTAAAGGATATATAGAAGGTAATATTTTTATAATATTTGTAACTAATAAAGTATAAATTTTTTTAATATATGTTCTGCGCATATAAATTTTATTATCAATAAAAAATATATTATTTATAGAAAAGTTTAATATTATAGAAAATATATATAATATATAAATTAAATTATTACTTGCGTGAATTTTATGACTTTTATGACTTTTATCATCTGTAATAGTTACTAATATATTAGAAACATCCTCTATATTATAAAAAAATATTTTCATGGCTTTAATAATTTTTGGTTTATTATCAGATAATGCAAAGTGTTCATACATAGGGAGTATAGATTGAATAAGACTAAATGTACTGTCAAATATACTATAAATTTTCATCATTTGGCGACTATTTTGTATAAGTTCCTTGCATTTTTCATCTATTGTTTGAGTTTTAATATAATCTTTTGTATTAATAAGTTTTAACTTAATAAGCAGTTCCTGTAAAGTAATTAGTGTGTCACGATATTTTATAAATATGTTAAGTAACTTTATAAAATTATCATAAAACCACCTAAATTGTGTAATATTTGCATTACTTGCATTATTGTTGTTATTACTATTTTCATTATTGTTGTTATTTATATTTCCATTTCCATTTCCATTTCCATTTCCATTGCCATTTGCGTTGCCAGTAATAGCACTATTTCCTTTAAATAATACGTATAAATCCTTAAAAATTTTCAATTGTTTTTTTAATTTACGAAGTAAAGTTTGCAACATTTTACATGCATTATTTGTTTTAGTTTGCTTACCTGTGATTGCGAGTGGTTGTAGTTGTGTTCGGCGTCTGTTAGATAATTGTATAAAAGAGTTTATACTACGTGAATTTTTATATAATATATAATAGCTTTTACATTTATTAAAATGCCTGCTTAATAATGGTAATTGTTTCATAATATAGCTAATTAATAATTCTCTATAAACTGGCGAATCTAATGTGTTTTTAAGTTCGAGCATTGTTGTACGTGCTGTTTCTTTTGTAACAGTTAAAGGCATTACAGTACTTACAGGATTTGCTACTTGTTGTCGTTCTTCATGTGATGGCACATATATATAGGTGTTATGTGGGGGTGAGTTTGTGTATAAGTTTACGTGTCCGTATCTATTTAAATTTGGCTCTGACGCTGTCCCTATAATTTTTACATAATTTGGATCTCCGAAAGTTTTTACGTTTACATAGCCAGCATTGCGTCTTGCGCTTTGTTCATCTGTTACTTGTTGTTGTTGTTGTTGTGGTTGTTGTGGTTGTGGTTGTTGTGGTTGTTGTTGTGGTTGTGGTTGTTGTGGTTGTGGTTGTTGTGGTTGTTGTTGTGGTTGTGGTAACACGGGTATATTGCGGCGCGTATGTGAGTTTACGTTCATATAGGGGCTTGCTATTTGCATATAGGTGTTATGTAGGGGTGGTCTTGTGTTTGCGTATAAGTTTACGTGTCCGTGTCTATTTAAATTTGGCTTTGACGCTAGCTCTGACGCTGTCCCGCTAATGTTTACATAACTTGGATCTCTGACAGTTTTTACGTTTACATAGCCAGCATTGTGTCTTGCTTTTTGTTCATATGTACTATATTTAGCAGCTTTTCCAGTAAGGTTTACATTTACATAGTCAGCATTGTGTTTTGCTCTTTGATTAATACCTTTAGGTTCAGGATCAGATTTAGAATCAAGTTCAGCTAAAATCTTATCTAGATTTTTTATTCTGTCCATATTTATTATTTATATAGATATAAATTTTATTTTGTATAAACTAATAACTATATATTGTTGAGTCTTAGTATTTTATCTCTACAAATTAAAGCCGTTCATACCGGGTTGGTAAATGCGGCGTGGCCATGTTTGTCTCGGTCTATCCAATTTCGGCCCTGGTCTCTCTGATACCACTGCTTCCACTGCTTCCTTTGAGTTTAACAGATTAATGCCTGTTACATGGTTCTTATGTCTACGCATTTTATTGAAATATGTTTTAAATCGTGTCCATCTACTGTTTTTTTGTGTCGTCATATTTGTATTATTATTTTGAATGTTAGTGGCAGTGCTTATTTTAGTAATTGTTACTTTTTTGGTTTAAAAGAAAGCAAACGTCTGAATGCCGATGCTGGTGTTGATGCTGGTGTTGGTTTTGCAGTGGTTGCATTTGCAATAGTTGCATTTGCATTTTTAATATCCTTTAAAAGCCTATCGGTTATATATAAAACTCAAAGCTTAAGCTTTGAGTTAGGGGTGGCAATCTAAAATTGCCACTTTCCGATGGCTTTAGGCAGGAACTCCTGTAAAATGAGGGATGATTATAAATCATCCCGTCATTTAAAGGATAGGTTTTTTTAGTAAACTTGCTAATATGTGTTTTACTTTTCCCTCTGCGATATTTAGTAATCATTAGAGATAAAAATAAAGCTAAAAAAAAATAAAGCAATATAATTAAATTTGTATTAGATTATTTTACAAAAGTTAAAAGTTAAAAGTTAAAAGTTAAAGGCTTAAAACCAAAATGGCATAGCATTTACATTTAGTTGTGGCGAATAGGTTGGCAATTGTGTAACAACATACCCATATCCAGTAGGAGATGGTGAAACCTGGACCATATGGGGTTGATATGCAGAAACTGATGCATAGCTCATAGGATATCTCACTGACGATGACGATGTTGCTTGTTTGCGTGAACGTGCCTGTGTAGGCAGTTTGTATGGCGGAGGTTGCTGTTGCACCGAGAACTGTGCCGCCTGTTGAGCTGCTGCCGCCTGTTGAGCTGCTGCCGCCTGTTGAGCTGCTGCCGCCTGTTGAGCTGCTGCCGCCTGTTGAGCTGCTGCCGCCTGTTGAACTGCTGCCGCCT
>Ga0214919_10000202_pt1 | contig 102837 bp, 117 predicted proteins | sample LL1503_MetaG_FD_177994 | JGI IMG/M metagenome (GOLD analysis project Ga0214919, IMG submission 177994) | Freshwater microbial communities from Lake Lanier, Atlanta, Georgia, United States - LL-1503 | ecosystem: Environmental > Aquatic > Freshwater > Lake | place: USA: Georgia | collected...
CGTGGACTGGATCGGTATCCTCAAACCGGTCGATATATCCGATCCATTAGAAGCGCCTTTTCTAGGATCGAAAAAGCCCGTACTGGTTTTGGAGGGAAGTACAGAGACGCGGTTCCGGTGGCAAGTTCAGACTCTTACGGAGGGGGAGGAAGTTTGGCACAAGGCGATGATGCGGCATGTCTCTTCTGAGACCCAGCTCGCACTTTACTGGCACGGTCCCAAGAATGACGAAAGCCCTCTTTCCCAGGTCTACCGTTATTCTTCTGACGCTCTCCTCGCCATGCCCCCCTTACTTTTTCCTCACGTCAAGACAAGAATCGAGGGACTGCCACCTATTTTTTGGATCAGTCTTGGACGATGCAAGGAGCGAGGGGAGAGAATGAAGCATCATCTGGACTCGTTGGGCATCGCGCGGCATACAAGAGTGGAAGGCATCGATGGCAGTGAAGAGATTCCCTTTCCGTTTTCTTCCTTTGGGATCCGCAAGATGAAGAAGCATGACCTTCATGTCAATCTCAAAACGCATGCCCTGGTGATGAGTCATGCCAAGGCGATGGAGACCTTCCTTCAGGACACATCGTCTTCTGAAGAATGGGCGCTAATCATGGAAGACGATGCATGTTTTGATCTCTTGAGCGAATGGCCCATTGAAAGCTTCGGATCGTTTCTCGCCATTGTTCCTCAGGACGCAGGAATTGTCAACCTGAGTCTTCTTCTTCCAGAAAAGGATATGCCTCAAACACCGCTCTTCCCGCTCCAATTTCTACCCGCCATCGCCGGGGCCACCACCCTCGCCTACCTCCTCCGACGATCCTACGCCCAGGACTTTCTCCGATGGTTCTGGAAGTATCCCCGACCGTCTCTCACCGTCTCTGACGTGGACGTCTACCGTGTCCCAGAGACCTCCTTGCGCAAGTACATGCTTCATCGCCCCCTCTTTATTTTTACCGACAATAACTCCTCCATCATCCACAAAGAACACGAGCAGTATCAGAAGCAGTGTCTTCAATCGATGTTGACCTATTACCGGCGACAATCTTGTGGTGGTGGCGAAAAATTTTCATAAATAAAAGAAAGACAGATATGGATTCACTTACACGAGTTTATCTGCGAACTACCGACCCTCGTACGAAGGATCTGTGGAAGACGGACGTTGTGGGTTCCATCGCCTTCCACGCCTTTCTTTACACCGGTGTCCTCACCCTCTTCCTTGGTCCCTCCATTCCCATCGTACCGCTCTTCCTTCTCTTGGTTCTGATTATGATGATTGGCTATCCCGTTCGACTCTGGCGAGCACAGTCCCTGTACCAACAGACCGGTAAGGATCTTTCACGCACACGAGCCATCATGGATGCCGCGTTTTCACGATGGTATTTTTTAGGTTGAGTAAGGATAGGATGATGTATCCATGATTCAAGATATTCATGATTATTTTCGTGTCCATGTTCTCCCTGCGATCCGTCGCTTCCGTGTTTTTCTTTTGTTGGATTCTCCGCCTTCCTACTCCTTGTACCTCATCATTGACCACCAAGACCCCCGATTCTACGTGACGGATGATTTGTATCAACCGGGATTCCTCGCACTATACAAGAACGAAATACCACTGTTCTCGTTACACCTTCAGGAACGGCTTGGAAAACCACAACCCTTGCTTGACCATTGCTTTCGATTTTTTGACTCTTCTTAAAATGATTTTTTTCCTTGGTTGGAACGAAGAAAAAAATACAGACATTATGACGATTGGTTACGAGACGGAATTGCCTGTAGAGGCGATCCCGGAGGTACACCAGCGCAATCTTCAGATCCTCTGGGCCATGGAATCACCGGATGTGATCGGACTGTTGCGAACCATCGATTACACCAGTAAACAATCCACGATTCCGACCATTTTGTTTCCTCATCTCCGAAACGTTTCTCCCATGGCGTTGAAAGAGGCGTTTTCTGAATACCAGTGGGTTTTGAAGGAAGCGCTCCTGATTCGGAAATGGATGGGACAGTTGGTTCAGGACCGCCTTTTTCACGCGGCATTGTTGGGTCACGTCTCTTGTTTTTTTTATGCCCTACAAAAAGGATGGGGTACATTGGATGTTCGTCTCTTTCAATGTGCCATCCAAGGTGGCAATCAACAAATCATGAACTACCTTCTTGAACGTCAATGTCCATGGGATGACACGGTATTTCTTACTGGCGTCAAGACTCAATCCATTCCTCTCTTGGAATGGCTCGTGCGGAACCAGTGTCCATGGGATAATAAAAGTATACAGTACGCCATCCAGGTTAACAATCTTCCCTTGCTTCAATGGCTCTATGCGAAGGGGTGTCCCAAAGAAAATCCATTCATCATGATGCATGCGCTTCACGTCGGCTCGTTAGAGATCCTGCGTTTTCTGGTTCAGGAAAAGGGACACGTTGTATTTTCTCATCATTGGTTTTTGGCCATCCGGCGCGGTGATACCGAAATCCTGGATTGGATGAAGGAACAACCGATACCATTTTTCTTTAGTCCCAACTTGTACTTTAACGAGGCGGTGAAGACTGGAAAACTCGAGGTCGTTCAATGGTGTCATACCCATCTGGGTCGGATACATCCTACAATGGCTCCTTGTCATTGGGCGGCACGAGAAGGAAATTGGGATGTCTTGAAATGGTTGAAGGAAAGCCTGTTCTTTCCCTGGCAAAAAAAGAGGTGCGTCGAATTGGCCAGGAAGAGGGCTCAGCCCGAGATGGTGGCCTGGATCCAGAATTATAAAAAACGCCGTCCTGTCCAGCGGAAGAGGAAAGCGGTGAATGTGGCGGTATGACGACCGGGGCGGGACGGTACACCGGCTTGGCGTCTTCACAGATGCCGGGTAGGAACGAGAAAGGAGAGAAAGGAAAATGGCAAAACTGACTCGGAAGACAATCCAGCTGATCCCAACACCATCGCGGTGGATGCCGTACCTTTTGATAGGAAAAAAGGAATCCAAACGCTAGCCATGAGGAATATCTCATTCTTTCTTACTTTCTTTGAAAATAGATTTTATCTATAGATGGATGGACCTATTTTTTTTCTCTTTTTCATAAAGAAATGTGTGGCATTGTAGGAGTTTTATCTCAAGAGGTGGATGTCACACCGATCCTAAAACATGGCATTCATGAGCTACAAAATCGTGGCTATGATTCGATCGGATCGAGTCGTATTTTGGGAGACGGTACGTTTTATATTGAAAAAAAGATTGGTCATCATCATGAGGATTTTTTGAATCGAGAGAGTAGCCAGAATGGGATTGCGCACACCCGATGGGCGACACATGGTGGGATCACAGTTCTGAACGCTCATCCACATTTGGGCTACACGGGTGATTTTTCATTAATTCATAATGGGATCATTGAGAACCACGAGTTGTTGAGGCGGTCGTTACAAGAACGACAGATTCAGTTTGTCTCTGAAACGGATTCTGAGGTGATTGTTCATCTCTTGTCGTATATCTTTTCAACCCTGGAAGACGGCTGTCTCATGGAACGAATCTGTCGAGCGATCCATGCGACCTGTCTTCAGCTCGAAGGTACTTTTGGTCTGGTCCTTCAGTACCGGGGTTTGAGGAACAACCTCTTTTGTATACGGTACGGCAGTCCGTTGTTGGTGGGGATGTCAGAATCCTGTGTGATGGTGGTTTCTGAAAAAAGCGCGTTTGATGCCTCCATTACCAACTATGCCGCGCTCTACAATCATGATTTGGTGGTGCTTCATCCAGAGAAGGAACGGATGATCTCGCGATTATCGGCTTATACTATCAAGAACCTGACGCCATTGATCCAAGATGACCGCCAGGGTTACGAGTTTTGGACTCACAAGGAGATCATGGAGCAGCCTGATGCCCTGCGTCGGTGTCTCAACAATGGATCCAGGATCATCCAGGACGAACGGGTCCATCTCGGGGGTTTGGATCCCATGGTCGATCGGCTCCGTAGTTGTCAGCATCTTGTTTTGTTGGGATGTGGCACGTCGTTCCACGCCTGTTCCCTCGTGACGGGCTATTTTCGGAGACTCACCTCCTTGAGCACCGTCCAGGTGTGCGACGGATCCGAGTTTGACATCCATATGATTCCCAGGACGGGACGATGCTGTTTGATTGTTGTTTCTCAGTCGGGTGAGACTCTCGATCTTTTACAGTCTATGCATCGCTTCCGTGCTCATCACTCAGAGGGTCCGATCCTCGGGGTCGTGAACGTGGTGGATTCAATGATTGCGACCGAGGTGGATGCGGGGGTCTATACCAATTGTGGCAAAGAACGGGGGGTGGCTTCCACCAAGTCGTTCAGCTCACAGGTAATTGTACTTTTACTCCTTGTCGGCTACTTTGCATCCTTGTCAGGAAAGGCCGAGATCCGACCGCTACTACTGGAGATTCAAGCGCTGCCCGATCGGATCCAACATGTGTTGTTCACACTCTTTCCCGTGATTAAGAACACCCTCGCACCGCGGTTTCGACAGTACACCAACATGTTTGTGATTGGCAAATCCGCTGATTTCTATATTGCTATGGAAGCCTCACTCAAGATCAAAGAAATTACCTACATTCACTCCGAGGCATACTCCAGCAGCTCCTTAAAACACGGCCCGTTTGCCCTTCTTACTCCCGACATGCTCGTCATCCTCATCTCCACCGTTCCTGAAGATCGCAAGAAACTTGAAAATGCTTACCAAGAAATCGCGGCCCGACACGCACCTATCCTCGTCATCAGTCAAGAGAATATTCAAGACTGCCCTTACTTCCTGCCTGTTCAATACCACCATCTCGCGTTTCTTGAAGCTAACTGCATCCTTCAAGTGCTCGCCCTCGAGCTCTCCATCCTCCTCGGACACAATCCCGATTTTCCTAGAAACCTGGCCAAAGTCGTCACCGTAGAATAATATAAAAATTTTTTTTTGTGAATGAATAAAAAAATCTACATGACAACATCACCAACGAAACTTGCTGGTTTAAAAAACAACTTGATGATCAACCTCTATGGAGTTGGGACAAAAATCGTCATCAAAAGATGGTCAAGGTAATTCAAGATGTTTTAAAGACTCAACCAGGCACAAAACAACACTTAAAATATATACCAAAATTTTACGAATTATGGAAGGGGGAGAATAAAGAATGGTGGATGTGGTTCGCTCGAAAAATATGGATACCAGCGAAAGTCAGAGCAATTCAACAATTTTTGAGAACTCAACAACTATATAAAATCAATTCCAATCCTTTGTCTGATTTGTCTGATTTGTCTGATTTATTAAAAATATCAACCAAACCACCAAAACGAGCGACGCATCCACAAGAAAAAACTAGAACAGATCAAGAAAAAAATCTAATCTTACCTCTCTCAGATATTTTAAGGTTAGATGAAAGGACAATAGAAACTATTTTGAAACAACTTAGACAACTTAAATCCAAGACTTTACAACAACAATTATATATTGGTTTGCTTCAAGCTTCAAAACAGCAGAGAAAGAAATTTTTACGACAAAGTAGGAGCGAAATGTATGTTTGACGACTACTAGCGAGCGATTCACCACACACCAAAAGGATAATTGATAACGACACATCCTGAGAGAAAGACTTTATATCTTTCAAGCTCATTTCTAACTTGTTTTTTTTTTTGATGTTCCAAAAAAAAAAAATAGGACAATCATGACGAGGATCTTCAAGGTGCGTGTTCCTATGGAGATCAAGCGGGTTCAGCAAACCCATACCGTCACCATCGTTTCTTCGAAGGAGATCCTGATTCAAGACGGAGGATTGGGTGAGGTTCGCGTCGTGTTTCCTATCGACTATCCGTTTGAGCCTCCCCAAGTGTGGGTCAATGGTGAGACCATGGCTCGTTTCCGGCGTCTTCCAAGTGTTCCGTTCCAGGAAATGTATGTCCGACTCTTCCACGAGTGTCCCTGTTGTATGTCCATCCTTTGTCACGAACGCTGGTTTCCGGGGCTAACCTTGAAGAACGTTCTCGATGAATTGAGAGAGTTCAAGGCCCGTAAACGACAGATTGTCAAGACAGTACTGATCGGAGAGACGTCGGACGATCTCTTGGATCCCGTGTTGGATTTCATGGTTGTCCTCTAAGCGAAAACCAAATTTTAGTCAGACTGAAAAGGAAGCAAAAGCACATGACCTCGTTTCTGATACGTCAGAGGAATATTCGCAATATGTCCCACAGTTGTGGAAGAAGTGGAAGAAGTGGAAAGGACGAGCGTCCATTCTTTGGTTTCAGAGTTCCAGAGTCGATAGGGTTCATGGACCATTTCCACTGTGCCTTCCAAGACTTCTTCATGAGGAAGATGACGTGGATCAGGAAGGGTAGAAGATTGATGGTATTGGTGAAGCGCGTATCGACAGGCTATGAGCGACGGATAGAGTACGACGAGATAGGGTTGGGACGGGAAAGGAGATTCTTGGCGATGGTAGGCGACACGGGCCACGAGACGAGGGAAGCTTTCAAGGTTCATTTCCTGGAAGGACTGGGTAAGGAGGGGGTAGGTTCCTTCCACGGCGTCTTGAAGCACAGAGAGAAGAGAAGGAAGTTCACATAAATAATAGAGAGGGCGTACGGAAAAATCTGATAATTTTTGATAGAAATAGGGAAGCATGTGGAAAGAGTGGCCTCGTGCCTCCAGTCCCTTCCCGTCATAAAACATCTGCCATCGGAGGTTGTAGGCCACACGTTTCCAAAAATCAAGATGCGGCATGTGAATTTTTTTCTCGCGATACAACGTTTCTACTGCCGTCGAGGGATCGATCAATCGGTCGAGAGGAGGCGCCAATTGTGGATCAATCAGGATATGGCGTTTTTTAAAGCTGTCGAGGATCTCATCGGGGTCCATGGCGCCCATGGGGATCTTGTGTTCTCTCAGATAATGAGCGAAACAGCTCACCGAGAGATCATAGAGACAACGGGCCAGTTTTTCCTGGTACCGCGCGGTAGAACGGAGTTGTTGGAGCGTCAGTTCCGGTGCCATCTGGATGGTGGGAAGAAGCAGGGAAGGTGGAAGGGTGGGGATGGCTTCTAATTCTCGTAGGAGATGAGGATGGTCTTTTTGAAGGACGGTGTGTTCGGCGAGACGTTGGCGCAAGACCTCAGACGAGAGAGGTTGAGAAAGTCGGAGCAGGAACGTCAGACTCAGCGAATGAGCGACGGTGTCGCTGAGACGCCAGAAAACACGAGGCTGAGTGACCGTCCATAGCAGGGTTTTCTGGTCAGGATGAAGGCGTACACGGGTCCATTGATGGAATCTCTGAAGAAAGGTGAGGATCGAGGGAGATAGAGAGACCGCCTTGGTCGAGTCAGAGAACGAGATGGCCGGGATCTCGGTCGCGGTCACGCCTTCTTCCTTATCCAAAATCGGTAGTGGCTGGTCAAGGATACCGGGAAGGATCGTCGGATGAGAATCGTCGTTCCCGATCTTGAAATGGAGGACACGGACCTTACCGAGGGGATCGACAGTCTGTCCGACGACCTTTCGGAGGAACCACACCTTGGTATCCAAGGGTTGGAGGAGACGGCTCGCATCAAAATCCAGGCGCGTGGTCTCAAGAACACCCATCACACGACTGGACGTGAAATCCACACGCCAGTTGGTCTCGGTAAAGGGTTTGTAGATGAGGAGTTCGTTGTGGGGATGAGAGAGCTTGGTGAGGATATTGGTTTTTCCACCCCAGTGTTCCATCACAAAGACGATGTGGTCACGATGTGGGTGCTGTTGAGTATAATGCGACCGCATAGAAAAGGGAAAGAGGAGCTCAGCATGCGTCGATTGGATTTTGGGTGGCTTGGTAAACACCACGAGGAGGACCTGGAAATATAGTTCACACGCGCGATAGAAACGACGGGGATCGAAATAGAGGCGAGGATCCGCCATGTCTTTGCGCACCTCCTCGAAGTTTCGACCTGGATTTTCCTGAAGACAGGCCTGGACACAACGATCGTCACGCGCCATCTTTTCTCGGACCTCTTCCACCGTACTATCCGTAAAATTTTCAGACAGATTGTACCGTTGAAGTAAGCACGAGATGAGCGAGGAAGGCCCCTGCTGATTCCCAAGGCGACGATACTCGGCAAGAGGATCGATGGCCATAAAGAAACGGATGATCAGAGGAGGATTGATTCTTCCCTTCTGACCCATGAACTTGATCAGCATATCCCCCGTGATATCATCCTTGGTCTCCTTGCCCGTCCCGATCGAACGAATCATCCCACCACCACCTCCTTCCTCCGCCTCCTGCCAGTCTTCGTCGTCCCGCGTCCGGACCGAGGCCAACCGCGCCGCATCCGGTACATCGCGCTTGCTCTTGAAGCAGCAGGGAGCACGATTGATGTAGACATCGAGACCGTTAATGTCCATGGGGAAGAGGCCGGCGACAGGGTATTTGGGATTGGGGCAATGGTAGTATTCGGGCATGATCTCGCCTTTGGGTTCAGGAGGGAAGAAGAGGACACTGTTTTCGGGAAGAGAGGCGGCTTCCTTTTCACTCACCAGGATGGGCTGCATGGGCTTTTGACAACGGACGCTGTAGAGGCCTTTGACGAACATCATGGGGTACAGGGTCAGGTAGGAATGGCTTTCCTGTTTCACCTTGGACAGGTCTGATTTGGTCTTTTCGAGGTCGGCCTGGAAGTCGGGAAGGAATTGTTCATAATAGTGGACCAGATCTTTTTGTTGTTGAAGAAAATAGTGGAGGAGGCGTTCCATGATATTCATAAAGACTTCGAGCTTGTCTTCCCGGAGGGGTGTGGTGAGATTGATTTGAAGCATATATCCGGAGTGTCGGTGAGTATTGACGAGGGTGAGGTCCGGGGTGTAAAAGGAGGTCCGATCGCGTTTTTCGGGGAGACCGAGGATCTGGCGGAGGTCGGGGCGGAACCAGACGGGGAGAGAGGTCTGATAATGGGCGCGGCGGAGTTCATTGATGTAGAGAAAGTGGTGGACCGTCCTATTATTCATGCATACGTCTTGAAAGAGCGGGTAGGGAATGTAGAGATCACGATAGGTCATGGTGCCGACCAGTCCGATATCTTCGGTGCTGGTCACCTCGCCACGAAGGCTCAGGAGTTCTCGGACCTCGGACAGGAGATCGAGGCCGTGTCGTGATTCCAATTCCATTTCAAGATGATCCTTGGTATGGCGAATCAGCACGGGCTTTTCGAGGTTCTCGCGGTACAGAGACAAACCTTGTTGTGATGCCTGTAAAAGTTCCTTATCATCCTCGTCTTTGGTGAGATTTTCGACGAGCGCGAGGACACGGGGATCGTGGTAACGGCGTATCATGCTAAAGGTTTTGGGGGGTTGGCTCCAGAGTCGGGTTTCGTGGAAGAGGAGAAGGAGCCATGGTTCAGGGAGAGAGGCGGAATTGAACAGGTCACCCAGCAGACGGGATTCCTGGAGGCGGTAGATAAGACGATGACTCTTGACGCGCCATGACGTTCGTATGATCTTGTCTTCCTCCTCGTTCTTGGATTCTTCCACCCCTCCACCTCGGGTGCGATACACATCCGATAAGACGCGGTAGGCACGTTCTCGTTGTTGACTTTCTCGGTGTCGAGCGTGGTCCTCCGCACGCGCTTTGGCGGCGCCTTCTTTCCATTGTTGCCATGTCTCGGGATCGGTGGGAAAAAAGGAGCGCCATGAGGTCTCATCCACAATCTTGTCATGGTCCTGGAGCCATTCGATCATGAGGTCTCGGAGAAGAAGTTTGTCTTCAACCTGGATCGGTGAAGATCCGAGGACGCGACGGAGTTCGGGGAGGAGAAGACCGAGACGAGGAATGTCGGATGAATTCAACTTTTCTTCCAGAAGAGGGTGAAGCAGATGAGGCCAATCAATCACTTCCACGAGTTTGCATTCGACGAGATCGAGACCGCGGACAGTCAGGGATCGTAGCGGTGTGCCCTGTGTCAGGGCGATGCGATCCAGGACGGTGTCCTCGCGATCCCAGGGATAAAGAGGGATGGAATGAGAATGGTCGTCTCGTCCCTGCCATCTCAGACTACAGGTCATTGTTTTATTGAGCTCCCAGATGATTTTTTATACCAAAAAAATTGAAACGAGAATGACACGGAGTTCGATCTAAACAACTACCAATTATGTCATGGGAAAAGGTGGTGGTCACACTGCGAGAAATGATGACGGACCGGGGACTGGTGAGGTGGCGTCTGAGTCCATCACAGGAGGACGTGTTTCTGGCGGAGAACGAGGAGGAGGACGAGGTGATTTTGGTCTACTTGTGCCGGCATGAAAAGTTCAATATCGAGGGTGTCAAGTATTTGGTGTACCAGCTCCAGCAGCACAAGATTCCACACGGGTTGGTGGTGTTTCAGAATATCATCACGTCAAGTGCGAAAAAGGCGGTGGAGCACCTCTTGGATTACACGATCGAGACGTTTGAGAAGAAGGAGCTACAGTACAATATCACTCAACATCGGCTCTACTCGCCACACGTCCGTGTCCCGAAAGACGAGATCTCGAAACACCTTCCGAAGATCGACATCCATTGTCTACCAGTCCTTCTACGGTCCGATCCGGTATCGCGCTACTATCACTTTTCAAGAGGCGAAGTGGTCCGTGTAGACCGCCGTAACCAATCAATCGCCTACCGATTTGTCAAATGAGAACCGAAAAAACAAAATGCAAATGTTTAAAAAAAAAAAAAATTTTTTATTGAGTACCATAAAAAAAGAAACCATACCATGTCAGGATTACCAGCCACAACCGAAATGATCCCACAACCACCTCAACAACCACCTCTAAAGAAGACTGTCAAACCTAGACAACGCTATTGGAGCCAATATATTACACGTAAAGATTTACCAGATGAAGTAAAGTCCGCGAATCAGTTAGCTAAACTATTGAAAAAAGATGCTATTGGCACACCAATGACCCAACAAGAATTAGCAAGAATAACTGAGCTATCAAGCAATATTAAGCTTGATCAAGATACACTTAAGCAACTCGATAAGTTAAGAGATTACACACACAAACTGAACGAAGACTCTCAAAGGCTAAAGAAGACTTTAAACACTTCATCAAATTATACAAATCAAGAACAAGCTGATCAATACTGGGACAGTTTAAATCAAGAGACTAGTAATGCTATTAGAAGAGTATTGAGACAAGGAGTAGGACAAGATGAAAACGGAAACAAATATGAAAAACTTAGTAAGTTGATGAAGAAGAGATTAGGAGACAAATATAAATTTACAGACGGACTGGCACGCAACCCAGTTACAGATTACAGCACAGCGAAAACAAAGGCAGACTCAAATTATTTAGCAGCGGCGAAAAAAGTAGGTGCAGCAAGAAGGTTTTTTACTGAAAAAGGAACGGAATTTGCTAATAAAGGAACGGAATTTGCTACTAAAGCAGGGGGTGTAGTTTCGTCAGCAGCCGGTAAAGTATTCGAGGCGGCTGAATATGTTAAACAAAATACCTACATGGACGTCGTTTTAGTTATTATTTCTCTTGTTCTTGGTCTTCACTCTTTGTTTATTTGCCTGGCTTTGAATAATTCCGGATTCGGACTGTATGCCAGTACACTGGGTACGAACTACATCACCACTAATTTTGGGGATTGTGTGGGAACCGGTAATCTCGTGATTTCTACGTTTGTGATTCAGACGATTCAATACTTTGCCATGTCCCTCTTTTTCTTACTAAAGTTTTTCAATAAAACAGGAATGAGCAATAATTTTATGAAGAGTATCTGGTCGTTGCTGACCATTACCTTGTCGGTCCTTCCTCTTTCCTTGAGCGCCATCTCAATGAGTCTCGGGATCAGTAAGTTCAACTGGTTACTCAAAACCACCCTCTTTGCCAATATGGGATATAGTGCGTTGACGTTAGCCTATATCACAACTCATATTGCCGGAATTAATGTTTCGAGTATGCTTGGTTATCCACAGGATCAAGATGATGAAGATCAACACCAACAAGGAGGGGTGGTATTACAGACAATAACGCAACAACATCAACAACACCATGAAGAAGCACCACCATCATCTCCTATAACACCACCTCCTACCAATTCTTCCTCAACTGATACAGCAACTATCGATGCTTCACCAAATGGTCCTAATACTTTCCTTTAATGGGTACGAGAATCATCACCAGAATTCTAAACAAAGAGATCGAAATTTTCCTCAAAAATTTCGATCGACACAACTCAAATAATTGGCCGACTGGATTGCGAATACTTGATCATTTATTTTGAACCTTGTGCCAGACAGATCGAGTCAGCGTATTGGTCAAAAGATGAAGCTTCCCTTCTGGGTAGAATTTCTTAAAGGCACGGTGAAGGTAGGGATCATAGATCAGGAAAGGAAGAAACATGTTGTTTAGGATGAAATTCTCGCGGTGCTTCGGATGAACCTTACACCACAAAGGCAGGAAATCGTCCGTCAGGTTGTGACGGAGGAATTCAATAAGAAAAAAGAGGGTCCAGGACTGACAGAAAGAATCGGCGGGGAGTTTAGTGGTAGCGGGATCGCTACCATCATATTGGATGCTCCATGTTTTGCCGTAATGGACCTGGGGACATAGTCCTACTCGTTCCAAAGAATGCTTTTCCGATGTGATCAAATCCAGTCTGATAAAACTCTTGCGAATCAACGGAAGGAGCGATTCTTGGCCCTTGGGATAAACATGGATTCCCGAATCAAACGCCACCAACACCTTGGTACTGGTTTTATAGACAAAGGCTAGGTAATGAACCTTGTTGCCCTCATACACAATGCAGCAGGTAAACAAGATGAATTTCTTCTTGATGGGAGAATGAAATACCTTGCGATGTCGAATGAATTCTGTCAGACTCGTTTTTTCAGGAGTCTCTGTGTGATAGTACGTATCCATCATCCCTTCCTCGTCGAAATAATAGGTTCCATCCCATGCAACACGGTCTTCGTGGTGAGAGAGGAGATGAATAAAGTGGTGAATCACGTAGTCACGAATGTGGACCTGATTAAAAAAATAAATAATATTCTGTAGCATTTCTGAGAACGTCAAACGTTGTTGAAGATGATCCAACTGCATGTCCCCCTCTCCACTCATCCTTCTTTTTTTTACTAATTGATTTATTATAATTTAAAGAAAAAAAAAAAGAAAGAAAAAACAATCATCATGGAAACAATATACAAGAGATCGCAGATGCAAAAAAAAAACAAGGGAGAGTTGGTTGAGCTAGCGAAGAGCAAGGCCGGAAATGATCCCAAGGTACACAAAGATCGTGATAGCTGTATCAACTTTCTAGCGGGGGGAAAGTTAAAAAAAACAGAAAAGGATATGTTGCGTCAAAAGTGTGAACAGTACTCAGATTTTCGCAAATCCATTCACGGTCTGACCAAGACCTCCATGAAGGAGTTTTTGGCCAAGAAAGATCCGGAAAATGCGACCATCACACCACCGTCTTCCTCGTCTCCATCGGTCGTGGTGGCATCGGCTGCGGCGGCCGCCGTCGAAGAAGGGAATGCCGTGGTCATGAAGAGAAAGAAAAAGGTTTTGACACTACCCAAAACCAAGGCAGAGCTGTTGAATATGACCTATCCGGATATGCGTAAACTCGCCACCATGGAGGGATGGGATAACAAGAACAAGAGTGATCGAGATACTGTTCGTGAGTTCTTAATGAAACGTATCGAAGAACATCGAGAGTCTTCATCGCAAGAGGAAGGTGGAGCAGCACCAACGGTGGAAGAAGAAGAGGAGGTGATTGAATTTACAGAATGGCCGGTTCCCGAGTCGGTCCTGAATCAGCTACATTCCAAAAAGGCAATTGAAAAAGTGTTGTACGACCACGGCATACGTGAGGGTAAATTCCTTCGCGGAAAGAGGGAAGAACTCAAGGCGTTACTTCGTAAAAATCGTTGTGATGCCGATAATTTCACCTGCTCTCCGAACGAATACTGTGATTTGCGTAATAATCTCTGTCTCGATCGCCCCGTTCCCAAGAATCCGTCCAGTGGTATGGCCTTTTACGACCGTGTGAATAAATGGTTTTATGGAAAGAAGGAGGCCATCGATGCCATCAAAGCCACCTTGATGGGAGATCCTCCCACCAGTACTGCTCCTGGTGAACGAATCATTCCGCTTCCCATTCTCACGGACCAGGAAACAAAAGAAGAACAAGAGGAAGTGAAAGAAGCGGAAGAAGAGGATTATGAAGTGGTCGACTCTGAACTTCCGAATCAGCAGCAACAACAGCAACAGCAGGAACAGCAACAGCAGCAGCAGCAGGAACAGCAACAGCAACAACAGCAACAACAGCAACCGCAACAACATCAACCGCAACAGCAACAACAGCAGCAACAGCAACGAGAGGAAGGCATTAGTCCTATTAATATAAACAATCTTCTGACCAAACCATCTGAACAGGCGATACGGACGGCGATTTTGACCTGTCTTGGGCTTTATGATGATATTTCTCCGGATGACGAAATTATTTCAGAGTTATGAGAAGAGGGTCCAAAAGGGAGAAGAAATCCGCGTGAGCAAGAATGGATCCATGACGAGCTTGGATAGGATGAAGGGTCACGGGAGTGTGTGGTTGCCATAGTAAGGGAACCGAGGTGGCCGATTGAACAGAAACAGTTCCATCACCGGGACCGGTTTCAAACGTTTTGGAGGTGAAACAGTAGGAGACGAGGGTGGAAGTGGAGGCATTACCGTACACTACGAGGAGGGGTACAGTAGGAGGTCGGAGGATTTGTTTCATGTCCGGTTCCACAAATTCTGAAAGTACTCGGCTATCCAGCTGCGGAACCAGGGAAAGAAATTCGCTCATGGAATCAAGAGGAATCTTACGATGTCGATCACGCCATAGATTCCCGTGCTCTATATGAAGGTTAGGTAGACATCGGAGAAAGCCGCCAAAGTGGACAATGGAATGAGAGAAGAGGGGGTTTTGGAGGGCCTGGAGGCTTTCAATGGATCCGGAAAAGGGAGGAGTCACCGCGATCCATTGAACCCTATTTGAAGGAAGAGTTTGTGCTCCTGGCGAGTGAAGAAAGGAGTGAACAACAAGTCCACCGAGGCTGTGTGAAAGTAGAATAATCTTGTTTGGACACTGAAGAATTTTTTGTCGGACTCGATCAAAAAATCCCTGCCGGTAGGAAGGAACATGGATCAGACGAAAGTCGTAGGGGACCACATGCAATCGGATGTGGTCGGTAGGACCGTAGCGAAGTTGGAATTGATGAAGAAACGATCCGTAACAATCTTGATGAAAAATACGGTGAGGGACGGCATAAGGATCTCCTATCTTTCCGGTCACAAGAGGCTGGAAAGAAAAGGGTTCATGAGAGAGAGAGGTATTCCACTGTTGGGAATGGGTAATAATCTTCATACTGTTCCACACACTACCGAATTGGTAAAAGGATGGAGGCCAAATCTGATGATGGGAATGCTCATGATTCAACACGGATCCACCCAATCCGGGAAAGAAGAGGACATCTACAAAGGCCTTCCACCACCAACGCATTGATTCACTTATGTTTCTTGAGGAATAATTTTTTTTTTTTTGATGGTGTCTCGTCGAAAATAAGTCGGAATCTTTTTAAGGAAGGACAAATAGTTCTTCCCATACCGACGGGAGATCGTCAGGGCATGACCGGTATAGATCCAGGAGGTGATGAAAAAGACCAGTGTGATCACAATAACCGTGACACATATATTAAGGATATTCATGAAAAGCTCGCTCTTGTCGTTTTTTTCCTGAAAAGAAGGGGAGGAGGTACTCTTATCGGAAACAAAGGGTTGACATACTACGACTGGATCCTTGTAAAGAATATTGCATTGATCTTGACACTGTTTACAGTCCGTGATGGCTGAATAAATCGGTTTTCCATTGCATGTACAGTTCTTGTAAAATAACCAGGAGTTCATTTCTTTTTCTATAGTTTCAGAAAAAAAAATCTATACCAGAGAAAAAATGAAAAAGGCCAGCGTAGTATCTTGCGCGCTCAGTCCCTGAATTCCCACCATGTGTCTATCTTTGACAAGGACCCTGTCGACCATTTTCTGAGAGAGCTTGGTTTGCATCTCCTTTTCATTCTCTTGACAAGGAAAAATCGGACAAAACATTCCCAACGCGGGCATCATTTCAATCATCTTGTTCCGCATCCTGACACATCCCATGATCAGAATCTCCGTCATAAGGTCCCCCCCTGTATTTTCGATCCTGCATTTCTCCACATCGTTCACTATCCTTCCAAAATAAGAATGATAGTAAGGTTTTAACTCCATCAACGAAATCACCTGGATGAAGGACCAACAGAACCAAAACAAGTCCGCGATCCCTTTGATCTCCACCCCATGCTCTAGCTTGTAACAAATCTTGTCAAACTGAAGAAGCAAGATCCGCTGAATTTTTACCAACGTCTCCTTCTCCATATTCTCTCCGAGGTCGTCCAGTATCAATGGTAATATACCAACCGTTTTCTCACGATGTTTCTGAACATCGGAAGACGGGCATGAAATACGGTTGAGAATAACAGCCAGCAGGCGTTTCTTGACGGGAATGGGTGCTCGAGTCTGAATCATAAAGAGGGCGAGAAGGAATTCAAGGGAGTAGGGTTCGGGATTTTTGAAAATCCGTTCTCGTGTCTCCATGACCCATATATTTTTTTTCTTTTCCACCTCGACGGACCAGGAACCCAAAAGATTGCGGCATGATTCAAGAAGAAATACTGAAAAGGGATCTGCTCGAAAGGTGCGAGTCCAGTCTTTGAAAAAAATCTTGAGCACCTCCATCTTCTCCTCAAATCCCGTCTCGATTCGAACCCGTAGAATGGGAAACGACTCGGCCAGATCGTTCTCACGCATCTTGTTCTGGTATAAATGGGCCATAAAAGCAGGGGGGTCGGCCATCAAGAAGGGTACATGCAAGGAACGGTCCTGTGGAAAATGGTGATAATGGACAAATCCTGTTCCTTCCGGATCCCATCCCTGTCGATGATACGTATCCTTCTCATTCATGGACGGAACCTCTCGAAGGGGACGCATAAAAAAACACATGAGGAGCGATCCCTTGTTCTTGCTTTTCCTCAAGCCGTTCAAAAAAATCGTCATCATTTCCGCCACCATGAGAGAGTGCTCGTTTCTTCTCACAATCCGTCCGGATAATTTTTCAATCTGTGACCAGGGAAGGTAACCATGGCATGTGTCCACTACCCCAAGTTTTTCTTCCTCCACCACAAAACAACCAAATACCTTTTCCTTCTGAAATTGATGTGACCATTGGGAGGTCATCTCCCGAATCAAACTCTCCTCCTCTATCCCCATCTCGAGTAAACATCGCAAGAATCGTCTGGATCGATCGTTATCCTCTCCATTCATCCTTTCTTTATTGTCTTGTTCTTCTCCTCTTTTTTTTATTCTTTTTTTTCACATCTCGATTATGTTGTTAAGATGTTAATAGGGTTACGAGGAGGGATACCAAAAGACGGCGGGTTGGATTTTCTTTTCACAGGGGGAGTAGCCGTACTGTTTGATTTTCTGGTCGACGACAAATTGACAGAAACGACCACAGGGGGAAGAGTACATGTCGGTGGTGGGACCGGTTTGTCGGACACAGAATTCGAGGCAGGCGTTGCGAGTCTGATTAATGGTGGTCACTTGGGACTTACCCTGACAGCGTTCAATGGGTGTGGCACAGCAGTACATCTTTCTTTTTGCTCAAGAGGAAAAAAGAAATTCTGTATTTTTTTTTTTAGAGGTACATGCTACGAAGTGTGAAGAAGCTTGATCACGGATGGAACGTTGAGGTAATCGGAAACCTGTTGATGACCCACATCCGTATCATATCTCATCCAAGGAGGAAGAGAAGAGAGTGGTGAGGTCATTTCAGGGTCGTGGACATGACCCGCGGAATGAAACGTCCCATGACCAAAGTATCCGGCCATGAACGAAAACGAACTTCCGGTCGAAATCACCAAGGGCGCGTAAAACATCGTGGCAAAGTCTTTCAGATTGCTTTCATGACACTGAACGGTCACTTGGACTCCGATCCCCGTCAGGTAGTTTCTCAAAGAATCAGAGTACTGTCGACAGGCGTCGGTCCAATCGGCCCGGGAGTTGTGAGTATGACAGCTCAGTAAAATCACCTTGTCATGGCCTTGTAATGCATCTCTGAAAAAAATGTATTTTTGAAAATGATACTTGTCATGTCGACAAAAAGGTGTGTCCGCACACCGGAAATGAATCACCGGTATCTTGACGGTTTTCTTTAATTCACTTTGAACCAGGGCCTCCTCAAGTATGCGATGTACCAAAGGATGCATCCCATCCCATATTTTTTGTAGGTCATCTTCATTCACAAACCATGCGGCATCTGAGCGGAGCGTCACAAGTTTCTCTTCCGAGATTTGTTCTACGATCCATTGATGGCGAATCGGCGCATGTACGTTAGGATCGTACGGAATCTTGGAAGGAAGTTGTGCTAGAAAATAGGAAGGCAAGGGTTGTTTCCACTCAAAATCTTGTCCACGATAAATGGCAATCGAATAGAGGTGGAAGTAGACCGATAGAACATTTCCAAGGCTGGATACACTCTCATGCTTCTGTCGTAAACTCTGCTTTCGTCGTTGTATCGCATAGAACAGAATTCCAAAGACCAAGAGGACAAGGGTGATGATGGCGAGATCTCGTCCAAAACCAGTGATCATGATGATTCAATGAATTCAATAACGTACTTTATTGGTAACGAGAAAGTATGTTTTTTAACTGAAAGAAAAAGGCCCTCCGTCGTTCTTGACTCCATTCCTTTAATTTGTCGAAACATAGAAAGGAAGAATGGCGGCATAATTCCTGGATCATTTTTTGGTCCTTGGTTTTGACGAGCATGGGAAGAGATTTCATAATCTCGCAGGCAGTGCGGGCGCGGTAGAGATCACGGATTCCTTTTTCGGGGAGGGTTCCGGTGAATGGATTACGGCGTTGGATGGCACGTGGATTACCGGCTTCTTCCAGATTTTCCCAAACAATCATTTGAAAAAGTTCTTTCAACGCCAAGGACCATGTCTTAACGGGGAGACCCGTTTTATTGGAAATCTCCGTATTGATATCAGAGCGCCGAAGCGGTTCGTTGTCCATGAAACCAATGTCAATAAAATCGTTACCCATGAACTTGAGCTGGTAAATCATGCGAAGCGTCGAGAGGGGGTCGTCAATCTTGATGGTTTCCAAACTGAATTCTTCGGGAGATGTTTTTTGAATAAAGCGAGTCAACAGTCGGTGCCAATAGTTCATTGTTCGTTGGAGGGTCCACGTGCTTTTGTAGTTGGTCACCATCAGATCAATATCAGAGGTGAAGACCTGATTGGTCAGATTGTACTGTTGTTCCATGAGCGTCCGGAGATTGTACCCACCTTTGAGCAGGACGCGGAAACGAGGATCCGGTTGCATCACCTCTAAAAGGTCTTTGCGATGAGTATCCAAGAAAAGACGAAGGGCGATGGAAAAGGGTTGAAAGGTCTCCAGGAAATGACAAATACGTGTGCGAGGGGTTCTGTGATCCGCATCAGATAAGCCGCATTCCCGGGCCATACCAATTAATTTGTCCTTGGTCAGGAGACGAGGCCGATGGGGATGGAATCGTTTTTCGGGGTGGTAGAGACAACTATTGGCAGGTGTGGTACATCGCAGAGAAAGTTGAGCATCATAGGTATCCAGAAGCAGGGTCCAACCGGGTACAAGGAGCGCAGCAACCTCCTGTTGCGCCTCATTGGAAGACGTGGGGGTAAGGACGATGGAACGCAAGGTTTCTTCCAACATCCCGTTAGGTTCAATCCATTCCAGAGGAAGAACGGGCCACTGTTTGGCCTCTTCTGGATGATCCCGAAACGACAAGAATAAGAAACGCAAACGACCGCGTAGATGGAGCGTGGTATAGAAATATCCCGCGAGCTTGGTAAATACATTCTTGATTCCCACTGAAATCTTGGTTCCCTTGATCTTGACAGAAGGTTTGTGAAGCTCCATCTCCATCACAGTCAACGAAGGATCGTCGAGCACATTCTTCATCATCTTGCCATAAGAATAAAGATTCATATCCTTGTTCTGTGTCTGATAGGTCGTAATCGCTTTTTTCATCTCTTGCCCAAACGTGTTGAAAAAGTGGAGGGGGTTTTTGAGGGAATGGTGAAAGGCCTGGACCATGGAATTATTCTTTACTTGATTCTTTGATTGAAGATGACGGTGCTCGCTCTCAATCGCCGCAACTCGTGGAAGAATCCCTACACGAGGACTGATGATCGTTTTCTTGATTCTGAGCATGTTTTATTGTACATCAATACATTTAAAAAAAAAATATATACCACAGAAAGAGATTATGGGAAATCGACCCACAGTCCATGTCCCCGATCCGATAGAAGATTACATCCGATCCTGGTTTGCCAAGAAAAAACAGACTCCTCAACATGTCGAGGTTCACAAGCAAACCATCGGAATGCTCCTGGATTCAATAGATTCGTTGTCTCTTCACATCATGGGTCGTATTGTCTCGATCCAGGTTCAAGATACCACCGAACAACGTAAAAAAGAAGCCGACGACGAGGCCTTTTGGGACGCCATCGAACGATTTCCAGCCAGTTAGTGAACCATCATCTTGTTTTTTACACGTGAATCTAAATCTCACTCCTCCTGAATTTGATTTTCATACTCTCACATGGGGATATAAAGAGTAAAATTTTGAAAAAGAAACTAATCTTTGCTGTTGGTAAAACGTGATTCATATTACAGGAAAAAGACATGCCCAATACGGATGAATTTCAGGTGAATCCTGATTTTTATTCGTCGCTGATGGAAGCCAAGGCAGCACGATCGGTGAATACGAATCCACGCTACAAGTTTTTCAAACAAACACATTTTACCGCAGGAGATTACGAGCAGTTCCTTGAGTATTGGGATCGGACCTCTCATGAGGAGCGGTACGAGTTCAAGGCGAAGGGGATGGTTCCTCCACAGGTTCACTGTCCACTCTACCGAAAACTTCAGACGGACCATGTCATTCAGACCTTTGAGTATATTTTTCACAAGTTTAAGAAGGGGATCTTTCTCAAGATTGTGGGAGGCGAGCTCCGCGTCTTTTTACCTTTTAGCAAGGTAGATTTTCGCAACGAGTGGTCGCATAAGATCAAGGTAGATTCTCAAAAATATCCAAGGGGGCTCAATTCGATGTTGGAAAAGGCCTCTGCGATGTCGGGACACGAGTTCCAGAAATCTCGTGTTCATTTCATGATGGATCATTGGTATGCCAACAATGGACTGGTCCGGTATGAATACCCCACGAGTGAGGGAGACTCGGGGATCTCGACCCTCCGAGACATGTTTCTTTGTCTGACACGAGAACGTATTCTTCCTGACGGAGAATATTTTTTGAACAAAAGAGATTTCCCGATCCTACGGATCGATGGAAAAGAGGCCTATGATTCCCTCTTTGGAAAAGACACGCCCTTGGTATCTCATCGACATGATCGATACTGCCCTATTCTTGGGATGACGGGCACGGAGATTCATGCAGACATTCCCATTCCTACCTGGGAAGACTGGGCCAGGGCTTCTTACCAGGCCGATCCCACCAAGCTTTTTGGAAAAGAGTTTCGGGCGTTTCCGGATGCCTATCGCGCGGATTTCCGATCCAAACGAGACACGGCGGTCTTCCGTGGGGCATCCACGGGAATGGGACTTACGCCGAGCACGAATCCTCGTCTGTTCTTCTCTCTTCTTTCCCGGGAAGGTCGAAAGGATCAAGACGGCAATTTGTGGCTGGATGCAGGCATCACCAAATGGAATTGTCGACCACGACGTCATGGTGGATATTACGACACTTTTGACGAATCATTGGTGGAAAAGATTGGGAGAGTTCCCACCATGACCCAGGAAGAACAGGCTGGGTACAAGTACATTCTGCATCTTCCGGGACACTCCTCGGCATACCGATTGGGCATGGATCTATCTCTGGGTTCGGTCGTCCTCCTCTATCCGTGTCCCTATCATTTGTGGTTTCAGTCTCGTTTGAAGCCGTATGAGCACTTTGTTCCGCTGGATCCCAACAACCCCAACGACATTTTTGAAAAAATACGCTGGTGTAAGAACCACCCCGAACAATCCGAGGCGATCGCGATCGCCGCCCGATCTTTCTATGTCACCTACCTTGGACGGGAGGCGCTCCTGGATACTCTTCAGGATACGTTGTGGAGCCTGTCCGAAGTGACGGGACGCCTTCGTTTCCCACACCTTTCCCTCTTTGATTTCCAGTACCAACGAGAACATCTTACCCTGGAAATCGAAGGCAATCGATTGCAGAATCCACGGGTATTTCCCCTTCTTTCGACCTTTCAAGAGAATTTCGAGGCCTTGGAGAAACGAGGCGGATGGGATCAACTTCATCCTCGGACTTTTGAATGGGTCTTGCGTCAGATCCCCGAGGAATTTCTCATCAACAAGATCGAACAAGAAGACGTGCTTTTTCATAGCCGGAGCACCTCCATTCGAAAGATCAAGATCGGTGGACGAGAGGTATGCGTCAAGACTCCTCTTCGTCCCCACCCACCCACCATGACTCACGAACACTTTGTGGCCCAAATGGGAATGAACCGCTTTGCGAACGAGTATCCCTTTTTTGTTTATTCTTACGGCTCCCGGGGAGGTCGACATATCCTTTCTGATTTCATCCCCGGAGAAACGCTGGAACATCATCTTCATCATCAACCCTCTCATCGGGTCATGGATTTTCTTCTCTCCATCCTGCGCCAACTCGCCCTTTTGTTGGAATGGATTCAACAAGAGATTGGATTTATCCACTTTGATCTCTATCCCTGGAATATCATGATTCGAGAAAATACCCAGCATCAGACCTTTACCTTCCCCAACGCCCGCATCACCCCCCAATTCTACCCCGTCCTCATCGACTACGGTAAAAGCCACATCCTCTATAAAAACATGCATCATCTTAACGTAGCCCCTTTCCGGTTAAACCGGCATCAGGATATATTATCGATTTTTATCTCATCATTGTATACGGTGGTAACGGACCACAAGTTGACTTCTCGGGATACATCGATGGTGTATCGGATGATGGGGTATCTTGGGGGAACCTCGTATCATCACTATGCGCCGTTTGAGCATATGGGGCAGATCAAGTCGTTTCTTCGGTGGAAGAAAAAGTATTCGAATATGTTGTTGGACGAGAAGAAGGAATTTGTGATGGTGTCTCCGCTGGCCTTTTTTAATTATCTCGAGGCCAATGGCCTGTCGTCATCACAGCTCGTGGTGAGTCATTTCCCTCAAGAGGTGGGAAGCGTGGTTCGTCTAGATCATTTGTATTCGTCGACCTTTGTCATGGCCGAAGTGTGTCACAACATGGCATTGCCCTCACGACATCTGGAAGACCTAACCCGCGAGTTTTGTGCGTCCATCACCACCACGTCCACCGGTCGATTCTACTTCCAGTACTCTCTTGCCGTTACCTTTTTACCCGTCCCGGACGAGATTCGAAAAAAGTGGAAGAAGGAACTTGAATCCAGAGAATGGGATCCATTGCCGGTGTACGATCCGAGTCGAAACACAACGGCGCCATCACCCCTTTTATTTCCAAGATTTCCCTCTCATCCGGACCTCAACAATCTCCCGTCTGACCACCATCCTAACCTTCCTTCATGTATCCTTCGACGAGAAGAAATCCTACAAGAGATCCACCTTCGATTACACGCCTCGTCCAGTTTTCCTCGTGCCCTACTGTCTCCCCATGAGATTCAACCCTATCTTCAACCCATCCTCTCGTTTCTTCATCCCTACTCCGTGTCCTACCACCTCTCCCGCTTCTCCTCCCTCCTCGCCTCTAAAACAGAGGAGGCTTAAGAATTTACGACTATAATAAAAAAGAAGAAGAACGAAACGAAAATGGCGCAGACGACGTACGAGTTCAAGGCGGACATTCCCCGGCTGATGGATCTGATCATTCATTCTTTTTATAGCAAGAAGGAGATCTTTCTGCGGGAGTTGATTTCGAACGCCTCGGATGCATTGGACAAGGCGAGATTTGGAGCTGGAGCGGAAGCTGGAGCGATCAAGACGCGAGAGGCGTATGGGATCCGGATCAGTGTGGACAAGGAGGGTAAGGTTTTGGGTATTGAGGATGATGGGATTGGAATGAGTGATGAGGATTTGAGACAGAATCTTAGCACGATTGCGCATTCGGGTACGGCCAAGTTTTTAGAGGAGCAGGGGAAGGGGGAGGACATGATTGGACAGTTTGGGGTGGGATTTTATTCGGCGTTTTTGGTGGCGAATCGTGTGGACGTCTTGACTCGAAAGAAGGGGGGAAAGCTGTGGCAATGGAGTTCGGATGCCCAGACGGGGTATTCGGTAGAGGAGAAGATGGAGGAGGACATGTTGAAGGAGGGGGGGACGAAGATACTGCTTCACATGAAGGAGGAGGACCTGGAGTTCCTGGAGGTGCCCAAGATTCGTGAGATCATCAAGACCCATAGTCAGTTTATTGAATATCCGATCCTTATGTGGGAGAAGAAGCCACCGGCTCCACCGGCTTCAAAAGAGGAGGAAGAGGAAGTGGTGGAAGAGAGCGAGGAGACCGAGTCGACGACACCCAAGGTGGAGGAAGTTGAGGTCGAGGAGGAGAAGAAAGTCGTCGCAGACGAGTATGAGTGGACGGCGGTCAACAATACCAAACCCATCTGGTATCAGAAACCACAACAGCCGACGGAAGAAGAGTACGGAGCGTTGTACAAGACGCTCAGTGTGATGGATTGGGACAATCCTCTCTATTACCGGCATTTCGAGGCGGAGGGACAGCTGGAGTTCCGAGGCATCCTGTACATTCCCAAACGACCTCCTTTTGATTTTGCGGCGCCGGCAGAGAAGAAAAAGACCAATATCCGGTTGTATGTCAAGAAGGTGTTAATTACGGAGCATGCCAAGGAATTGATCCCAGAGTGGATGAGTTTTGTGACGGGGGTGATTGATTCGTCTGACCTGCCATTGAATGTATCACGAGAGATGCTTCAGCATAATCACGTAGTGAGTGCTATCCGTCGTCATTTGACGAAACACGTGATGGAAATGATCAGCGAGATGACGAAGGATCCTGAAAAATATCCTGTCTTTTACGAGAATTTCAGGAAACATCTCAAACAGGCCGTGTACGAAGAAAATCAGCATGCGGACAAGATTGCGTCCTTTTTGCGGTTTACGAGCAATCAAGAGGGAGACAAGGTGGTTTCTTTGGACGAGTACCTGGAGAGTACGACTCGTAAGAAGTACATCTACTACCTGGCGGGGGAGAATCTGGCAATCCTGAAGACATCCGTTCTGATGGACAGACTGAATGATACGAATATTCCGGTGCTGTATTTGGTGGATCCCATTGACGAGTTTATGATCAAGAAGCTTCAACGGTACAAGGATGCGGAATTTGTCAATGTGGGCCACGAGTCGTTTGAGTTGGACGACAATGAAATTTCAGAAGAGGACAAGGAGGATGCGACGGCCAAAAAGGTGAACAAGATGGAACGGGAAGAGGCACGCAAGAAGAAGCAGGAGGAGAAGAAGGAGTTGCTGGAGTTTATGCAATCGACGCTAAAGGGCAAGATTGAGAAGGTCAAGGTGTCGGATCGTCTGAGCAAATTTCCTTCCTGTATCGTGACAGAGGGTCAATCCTGGTCCTCCAACATGGAGAGGATCATGAATGCCCAGACCATGGGAGATGATCGGAGCCATGGGATGATGAAGGCGAAAAAGGTTTTGGAGATCAATCCTTCTCATCCCCTGGTCCAACGTCTGGAAAAAATGGTGGTAAATTCAGACACGGAAACGGAGGCTGATAAGGAAGAGTCAAAACGGTTGATTCATTTGCTAGCGGATGTGTCCTTGTTGACCTCTGGATTTACAATTGACAATCCTTCTGATTTTGCTCAGAATGTATACCAGCTGCTATAGTCTAGTTCTATCCTCGTTTTCGTTTTTTTTTTATCATTTCATGATAAAAATTATATCAAAAATCGAGGAGAGTTGACGAAAGATTGTGTTCAGATGTCCAAAGTCCACTATTTATGAAAGTGAAAGAAGCTAGTTTCTTATTATAACTAGTCCATGTCAATGGCACGGCCGACCAGATCTTTCCAATCGTGGGAAGGACGGTCTTTTTCATTATTCCTTTGTTGGGCGGCATCCAGGAGGGGGGAGGGCACCTCTTGGAGTTTGAATTGGTGGATCAAACTTGAAATGTCTTTGGGGAAACAGGTGCCTCCAAACCCTCGACGGCCATCAGGTCCGGGCACGCGGGTATGTCCTTGGCCGATGCGCGAATCAGAGGCGGCAAGATCCACCATGGAGGAATAATCGATCTTGTGCGAGGCACAGAAATCATAGAATTCGTTACAAAATGCAACCTTGGTAGCGAGGAAACAATTTCGAAAATATTTGATGGCCTCGGCCTCCTTGGTGGAGACAAACTGAAGGGCATCCGAGACGAGTTTGCCCTCTGCCTTGGCCCATTGAATCACCTGTTTCATTTGATCCTGAAACACGGGATCTTCCTGATCGATACCAAGGATCCAGAGGGGATTCGTTCGAAAATCGTCTGCCCACGCGGCCTCGGTCAAAAATTCGGGCATAAAGAAGACCTTTCGTGAAGCACTAAATCCAACGGGCACGGTCGAACGAAGAATAATGGCAGGATTTCCATGCGCTCGGAGTTCTTGAATGACCGAGTCGACGATCCGTGTCGAACATGATCCATCAGGACGCATGGGCGTCGGTACGGATACCATAACAAGATCACATGCCGCCACATCCCTCCAAGTAGTTCCCACCGGATCACACTTGAGTGGGTCAATGTCAAAAATCACCAGACGAGTTTTGCTGCATGAAAACCCCTGCGTGGCTTGACCTACAAATCCATTTCCTACAATACCGATCGATAAGTGGTGGGTATCTTGACTCATTCTGAATATATCCTATCCTATTACTAACACTTTTTTTTTTTATTTTTCCATCTCGTTATAATAGTTTCGGGTGTGATGCATATTGTTCAGCCAATGACTAAACGAGGATTGGGAATGTCCGTACACCTCGACCGCACCGAGTCCGATTCGATAATCAAGAAACGCCTTTTCTTCATAATTTAAATCCAGATCCTTCACGGTATCAAGCACCGTGTCCTTGTGAAGAATCATGGAAGAACGAAACAACTCTTGGAACTCTGTAGGAAGATGTGTGCGATCGGTTCCAATGTACAAAGGCAGATCCGGTTCCTTAAAATCAATGCTGTGAAGCAGATCGTCAAGGCGAGGACAAGTAATGTTAAAAAATTCGGTAAAATCATGCTCATAGCGGTAATGAAGAAAATTATACCGTGGAGGAAGCAACGACTCCCGAATCATATCCATGAGAAGGGTGAGATGAAGGGCGCTGGGTGGATCCATGGGAAGACAGTACACCCAATCAAATACGCACCAGAATTGACGGAGAAGAATCCACGGATTCGTATGAGGATGAGATTCACACTTTTCCACGAGTATCTGGTAAAGATCCGCATCCGATGGATGCCCCCACAACGCCAACGCGTGCTGTCCTTCCGCATTGACCAGTTCTTCCATGGGAATCGGATCCGGACAGGGCAAATATAAGGTGGGAAGGTGATCGTGAAAGTACTGCTCGTCAAACAAACCAGAAAAGGGAATATCGCGCCATTGAGTTAGACACGACTCGCGCAGCGAAGCATGACGAAAGGTAAAACACAACTTATACCGAACACAAAAACTGACCGCGGCTCGAATATCCATCATCTGATTGCATAATCCACCGAACGTGTCGATCATCACCCGCATGATCTTTTCTTAACTGTTGATTTTTTTTTTTTGAATCCATCAAGACAAAAGGCTGCTAAAGGAGACCGTCCTCTCCATCTCCTTGTCCTTGTTACTGTTTGGAGGGATCGATTGAAACACGTGATTGGACAGGCCGGTAACACCATCTTGCTGATATTGACGAAAAAGCAGTACTGCTCGTTCTCGCAGTATTTTGTCCTTGAAGATATGCTGTAGAAGAAGGATCATCTTGTCCTTTTCCATGGGCTGACCAAACTTGAGCTGGTAGCGTTTCTGAAGATAGGAAAACATGTAGATGTACAAGAACAGCGTCTCTACGTCAGACCACTGATCCAAGTATTTTTCCTGAAAGTGTCGGAACCGTTCATCGTCCATCAGCAAACACAAATCCATCAGAAAGGTAGGCGCTTCCATGTCTTTCTCTTATTTATTTTACGATCTCTCCAAAATATAAAATCAAAATTTTTTTTTTCTTTTCGTTGATCTAAAAAATTGAATCTCATCCTTCAAAGACCTCGACAGGAAAGATTTTGGCCATGAACGAGTTGACCAGGACCATGGAAAAAACTGTGGATGAGTGTGTGGTGCGCTTTCTACATCAGATGGAGGTGGACAACAACCTTCCACATGGAAAGCTTATTCACGCGTGGCACAACAACAAGGAAACACGGACTGCGGTCGTCGTCATGGAGGAGAAGCCTGGCACCATGAATGGTGGTGGGGTCGAATCCAAAAAGTCGAACTACCAGGTGTTTTTCTCGGCACAGCGAAACAAGATCATGAAGACGGAGCCCACCCTCAGTTTTGGGGAGGTTTCCAAAAAGGTGAGTCTGATGTGGAAGGAGTTGAAACCGGAAGAAAAATCAAAGTATGTCACACCGGCGGTCGTGGCCGCCACAGACGTGAACGCGGCGGTGGTCGCGACCACCACATCGGCGTTGACCGCAGCCGCGACGACCGCCGTGACGGAGCCGCTCTTCCATCCCCGAGATTCCAGAGAGACACGATTGGAGAAACTGAAACAAATGACCGTCAAACAGCTTCGAACTCACTGTATGAACGAAAATGTGGCCCGGTCCTCCAAAAAGGAAACAATGATCAAGAATCTCATGGAGTGGATGGACCAACGCTCCAACACGATGACGCCCACTCCTCCTCCACCACCCATCCTCACGGTGAATACCACCACCACCATGATTCCTCAGAAAAAAACGGTTCCTAAGCGGTCAGAACTAGAAATGCCGGTCGAAGAAGAGATTAAAGAACATGGATTGGAGGACGAGGAGGATTATTATTTTCATGATGGGGACGAGGAAGATCCTATCCTTGGAGAGAGTGAGAACGAAGACGAACAAGACGACGAAGACCTCCTCGACGAAGACCTCCTCGATGAAGACGACTGATTCATTTAAAACAAAAAAAAAAACAAACAAAGAAGGAACAATGGATAGCAAGATCCAGAAGACAACCACGACGAAGAAGACTACCACGAAGAAGAGTATGCTGTATCGGTACTACCATCCCTTTACGGGGAGTCGTTTTGAGATCTTTAACCAAGAAGTTTAATTATACTGACAGTAGTTGTCGATGGGTTCGATATTGGGATTATAGATTCCCATCTGAACGCCTTGTTCGAGTATGTTTTTAAAAATGAGACGGAATTTATCGGTATGACCGACTTCATCACAAAGGACATGAGCGAGCTCGTGAAGGGTCACATAAACCAACATGTTCTTGTCATAGTATTCACCATTTTCATCGCGTAGACAGAGATAGATCTTGCTCTTGTTGATGGTGTAGGATTTGGTATCTTCCAGGAAAATGAGACGGTCAATGGTGTCTGGATGGAGGGGGCGGATGGTATCACGGAGTTCAAAGAGCATGGGATCTTCTTTTTTATACCCTTCCACCACATGATTCATCATGAAATAGACCAGAATCAATACGACCAAAAAAAGAGCAAGGGTCCCCGAACAACCCGACGAAAACATGACTTGTTTCTTGGCACCAATTTTTTTTTTTCTTATCTTGTTTTTATGAAGAAAAAAAAAATATCTAGGAGGACAAGGTCTATTCTTCTAAAGAAGTTCCATGGAGTATCGGAAGAATGACAAGGAATTTGAACGCATGCTATCAGGATACTGGACAGGTACCATTCCCATGACGGGACAGAGCCATTTTTTTATCGCGTCAGAGGTGCGTATCCTTTATCAAAACATCCAGGTAATCACCTTGCGTTTTCCTTATCATAGTCCTTCTTTTATCAAGCTTTGTCTGAAAAACCCTCGTCATATCAACATTCAAGAAAAGATGAAGCAATGTTTTCAGCGGATCAGTTGGGTAGAAGAAGAAGAGGAGGATCATGTCAAGGGGTTTATTCATGAACAGATCCACATGACCTGGCTCCGCTATTTTTTTCGCGAGTGTATCGAATCTTACTACCCAGGTTGTGTGTTGGAGCTGCATCTAGAGAATCGAGACCACTATTTGATCTCTTGTCCGTTTCATTTGATGGATCTTTACGAGCTAGGATACTGGTCCTTTCAACAGATCGAAGGTGTGGGGTTGAAGGATTTACGGGTCTTTATGGGTCTTTGGATCCGATGTCGTCAGGAGGACAGGGCCGTCCATGACCTGGTGGAGTTTGGGTGGTCGGATCAAATGTTCCAGATCACGGTGGATTTTTCTGATACCCTAGAAGTGGAGGAAGACGAGACCCGTGATCGTTGCCGACAGATCCGATCGACGGTGAGTCAACTCCTACAAGAACTTCCTCTGGACAAGTCCCACAAACTCTCCCTTGAATCAGAATGGTCCGAGGACGGAGAGTTCTTTCTTCAGATTCTCGATCCTCATCTATTGTTTTCGTTTCACCAATTCTCACTTCTCCGCATCCTGACCAAAGTAGTCGATCTGTTTGACCATATCCGTATGGGACCGTGTTTTGATCTCAAGGTTTTGCTGCCGCTGAGCACGCGCTCCTCATCTGCAACAGCGCGTCGTGGTAGGACATTTCGGGCTTGTGTAAACGACGATTCACCTCGTTATGCAGATCCATCATCCATTGAACCAGTGTAACACGGTTTTTCAGTGCGCTATCTACCGGATATTGGCGTAGAAAAGATTGATAATGGGTCCGACAAAGACGACAAGGCAGGATGGGTCCCAAGGAATGAAGGAAATCCTTCATGTCCTGGCGGGCACGCCAAGAGGGACGTTGAGGATAGGTGAGGGTCACACAATGAAGAAACCGCCAGGCAGCCGCTCCCCATACCATGGTCTTGGCAAAATGGTTCTTCTTTTTGGTCGTCACCATGGGGACCTATCAATTTATCTTTATTGAATTTTTTTTTTTTCTTGCGCAATGTCAGAGACATCTGCTATAAACACACCATGGAACGAACGTACAACCTTGTCTATTCTGGATATGACGCGCGCGATCATCGGATCGTCTGTCATATCCTACCTTTACCCCCCTCGGTCGACCTGCGATCCACTTGTCCCTCGATTTATGATCAGGGTTCCATCGGATCCTGTACCGCGAATGCCACCGCCGCTCTCTTTGCCTATACTCTGTTCCGACAACAAGGCCTTCGTTTCGCTCCCTCACGCCTCTTCCTCTACTATAATACTCGTTCTCTCGAGCATACCACACGAACGGATAACGGGGCCACCCTGCGTAGTACCATGTCCGCACTCAATAAGAACGGCGTCTGTAACGAATCGTTGTGGCCCTACTTATCCAGTCTTCTTTACACCACGCCCAGCTCAAACGCCTATAAAGAAGGCGTGGACTATGAGGCTACCCGTTATGCCTCACTCCCCATCCTGCTTTCCCAGATGAAAACTGCATTGAGTCAGAAACTACCCTTTGTTATGGGTATCATGGTCTATTCCAGCTTTGAGTCCAAGTCGGTATCTGAAACAGGCATGGTACCCATCCCCGTGCCGAAACGAGAGACTCTGTTGGGAGGTCATGCGATCATGGTGGTAGGGTACGATGATTCCAAGAGCGCATTTCTGGTCAGAAATTCTTGGGGCGTGTACTGGGGAATCCAGGGGTATTGTTGGATCCCCTACGCCTACCTCACCAACCCCCAACTGGCTTTTGATGCATGGGTTTTATACAACGGATCCTTTCCCACCCAAACCAAGGGATACAAGATCTACAGCCATTCGTAAGAACAAACGTGTACCATTTTATTCCATGTTCAAGAATAAAATTTATTGATCTCGTTTTTTTCCTTTATAAGATAATTTTTCAAGTACACCTTGTACCTGGTCCACTACTTTTTTTTTGGTTTTATCGTCCAATGCCGCGGGAAAATATCTTCGTAAAAATCCAGTATTATTGGCCAACGCGTTTTTGGAAATCTCGTAGAGGAGGACCGCCTCATTATCCGTGGGATCTGGTTTTTTATTCACCACTTCAAACACTTTATGTTGCAATTGTGTTCGAGTATAGGGTTTGATCCTCTCACCCATTCTTTGAATAGGTTTGGACAACAGTTTGTAAGGTTCGACTACGGATAGTGTGTGTTCACCTGTCATTTTTTGAACCATATCTTTAACCTCCTTCTCCGTTAATTTTTGAATGTCATCTTTATCATGAACTCCTGACAAATAGCTGAACCATCCTCGATTCCTCTGAATTTCCTTGACCCTTCTTTGAATCGGTATTGGGATATCGTTTAGCCATTCTTGGTCGATCCACGGAATGTACATCTTTATCAAACTTCTTCCAAAATAACGGCGATATCTGTCTTTTAAAAAGGTTCGAAATTCATCCGAGATTTGTTGTTTTTCACCTTGATTGGCAAAGAAAAAAGAAATATTTTGTGCTTTTATAACATAGGTTTTAATATCAGATTTTACCTGTTGGAGCTCTTTTAATAAATCCCTGTAAGATTTGTTTCCTTCCCACAAAAATTTCGTACTTTTCAGGTCCTTGATTCTTTTTTCTAACAATTCGATGGCATCCTCTGACCCTCCGCGACTCTTCCAATCCTCTAGTTTTTTTTCAAGACTTACTATAGACAGATAAGTAGGCCTAATCAGATTTTCGATTTTATTATGTTTTTCTTCAAGTTTTGTCAGTTGATTCGACAAATTATTCATCATATAGTTAAATCGGCTATTACGTTCTATTTTTTGTTGTTTTTTTTTCTTCTGTTCATCCTGTTTCGTTGTTGATGTAGATGCTACAACTCCTGCTCCTAATGCTGCTCCTAATGCTGCTCCTACTGTTGCTCCTGCTACTGCTGCTCTTCCTGTTCCTCCTGTTCCTCCTGCTCCTCCTGCTCCTCCTGCTCCTCCTGCTCCTCCTGCTGCTGATGAGTTGGTGGGTTTCGTAGTAGTAACTCCTGATATTACTCTTGTTCCTCTGAATCCTCCTGTTGCTAGGTTGGTGGGTTTCGTAGTAGTAATAACTACTGGAGAGCTCTCTTGTATTACTCTTCTGGTTGCTGCTGAGTTGATGGGTTTCGTAACTCCTGGTATTACTGTTGAAACTACTCCTCTGGTTGCTGCTGAGTTGATGGGTTTCGTAACTCCTGGTATTACTGTTGAAACTACTCCTCTGGTTGCTGAGTTGATTAATCCTGGTATTACTCTTCTGGTTGCGCGATTTATCATTTTTAATTTATAATAGATATAAAAAATATATTTTTCACTATTTTTCACAGAACCTTTCCGAAAGTCGTTGGATAGATCGATGTTGCATCCAAGGATTGAATCCATTGTTTGGGAAACACAATCTTCTTGTCCGGATTCGGATTCAGGTAGCTCCCCCACCATGAAAACGTGCTGTTGGCGCAGATGCCTCCTTTTTTACATAGGGTCATTAGGTACAGGGTGCGGTAAGCATCCAGATCTTCTACAAAGAGAACCCCGGTCTCTTGTTTGAATACTTGTTGACACCAATCAATCTCGTCACTCACGATATAAAAAAACGCCTCGGCGTCTTGATCCCGTATCCATTGAATCGCATCCATATAGTACGTGGTAAGATCAAAGTAATGCACAGGGTGATGAACGTAGTCGCCTCGACGCACATGGAGAAAATAGGCTTCGTTCACCTTGGGAAAACGTCTTCGTAATTCTTGTTTCCACGCCTCGTTCCATAAGAACACTCCGGGAAGATCCGCGGCGATCCGCTTGAAATTCTCCTCATTCTGATAATACCCGGTCATCAGGTAGTCCTTGTTTTCCTTCCACCGAACCTTCTCCCATAAAATGGTCTTGAAACAGTTTCCATTACCCTCCCGAAATTCTTCCAGGTCCGGAAAGAGGGTTGAGATCGTGGCATTTTTTTCCACGGCATTGAAAAAGGGAAGCACCTCACGCAAGAAATTCTTGATTCCAAAATGCGTAAAACGATGTTGGTCATCCGTATACAACAAAATCAGAGACTTTTTCTGTAACCTGGCCATACTCCACCCCGCCGCTACCTGAAAGAAGATATTTCCGAGGCCTCCATGAATTTCCATCAGAAGATGCTTCATCTGTCCGTTCACATTTTCTACATTCACCATGGGATGATATACCATCGTATTCTGATACGCCATATAGTCGTAACAAGGAATCTTGTGGGCCTGGAGGTTCATTCCGACCATCACATCCTCAAAATAATTGTACACCTTGGGTCCATTCAACAGCTGGAGGGCCTTCTTGCTAAGATAGTACAAGGGTCCATACGCATACTCACATGGAGGAATATCCACCAACAAATCTTTCGTGGCCATCTTCTTGGTCAATGCCTGTTTCCGACCAGGCGTCGATCCTTTTCGTCCCAGGTAATCAATTTTCTTGTCCTCAATCAATGTCATCATCTCTCGAAACTGCGCATAACTAGGAATCATATCGTCATCGCATTTAAACATACCCGTCATCTCGGGATGAAGCTCCAACATCGCCTGGAAGAGTGCATGTGTTTTAAACGACAGACAATGATAGTCGTCTGAACAGGACAAGACCAGGTACTTGTTATCCAGGACCTTGTACGGCTCCGTCAGAGAAGGATCTCCATACACAATATATATATGAGGCATTTTATTCTTGAGGAGCTCGTACAACAAGTAGGCCTTGTTCAGGCGACTCTGACAACTAAAGATACATACCTGAAACAGTGGGACCTGTTCTTCCAGGCTGCGGACGTGGTACGAGAGGCCGTGCTGTCCAGCAAATTCCAGGTCCTGCTGATAAATCGTCGCCACTCGTTTCTGTAATCGAGAGGGATAAAAACAATCCACGGATTGTTTCTGCATGTCGGTGAGCTTGTGAACCGGCGTCAAATGAGCCGCGGGTTCTCCAACCCTCAGAACCCGTCGGGTCGCTCGCATCGAATCAGGAATCGTCTTCTTAAATAAGGCTTCCAGCTCATTATAGTGGATATGATCTACGTCGAACACGATCCTTTTAGCACACGGATCCATAGGTTCAGATTGTGGTCCAAAATGATCTGCGTCCAACCACTCTTTTCGTTCAAGTTTGGCCACCAGGTCTGAAAAGGTGGGCGACTCGGGCAGCGCTCGGAAATAATCCAGAAACAGGGAGACGAGACGTTCATATGGATTCCGAAAAAAAAGAATGAGCGTGTACTTGAAATGGTCCGCGGGCAGCCTTGACGAGGTCAAGGTTTTAGATCCCGCGAGATACAACGAGAGATCGTGAATGTGGGCACAACCGCTCTGTTTCGTCCAGCCAAAAATAACACTGGATTCTGGATGAATATGGAAATACATGGTTTTTCTTCCTACTTCTCGTCAATAATATTTTTTTTTGTCAATGATTTTCATTCCATGCGCTCAGATCACATAAGGTGTCTGAGGATGTGAAAGCATTGCATCGTCCCAGTACTGAAACACAGGGTCAGGATCAGAGGATGGTGGAAAGGCTGGATAGTCCAAGGGTGGTGGAAACTGGTAGTTCTTGTACGAGCATAACGACGGTCGGACCGCGTTAAGATCATAAAAGGGTGGTGAACGGCTCATGGTTTGAATGTTTTTGGGCACGGGCAATGCGTCACATCCAGCTTCATAATCAAGGCCGGTGGAACCACAAAAGGCTTCCTTGAGGGGTGAAATGAGGACAGCGCCCAAGAAGAGTACAAGAACCAAGAACCCCCCAAGTATTACCATGGAGCTTCTGTTCATATTATTTTATTTCTTGAAAACAAGAAAAGAAATCCTTATCAAAAAAAAAAATGTGGTGGATGATACTTTATCTGATCCTTGCCGTGTACATGGCCTATCTCGTCATGATGGTGGCCACGAAAAGAGAAGATTGGGATTTTGAAGATTTTGCGGGAACATGCCGCGGCCGCCCCCCACAACGACCCTTTAATGATCCGATCCCTGGATTCGGAGGAACACCCAATCTTTCTCAGGTCTGGGGTCTCGGAAATGACTATGCTGGTTCGGGTTGCTGCTCCAAGATTTTCCACTGACTTAAATGTCTGTAGAATAAAAGAAAAGAGACACATCATGGGGATCTGGTTTTGGTTGGGGACGAGCAGTCTTTTATCAGCCTGCATGCTGATGAAATCCCATCATTCCAAGATCCAAATGTTGGTACGATGTTTGACTTCGAGCAAGAGTCGTCGCATGGCCCTTCGTCTGGTGAGATCCATGGGAAAATATTATTATATGAAATGGATCGATTATTGGAATCCGACCGTGCTTGCCCTACCCAATGGAAATTTTGAGGTCTCCTATCTTTTTCAGGGACGCGTGTATTCTTTCCGTACCACAAGAAAGAGAGGACCATGCCCCCTCCTCTTGGCCCTTCATGAAGGGGACGAGAATGTCACCGATCTCCTCCTCTCCTACCTCGGACCCTGTTACGATTTTCATGGGCGACCGTCTCCGACACCAGAAGAACTCAATCTTGGTCATCTGGTTCTCCATCTTTCGAATGGCCTTGAACTCCACGTGGCGAAGGATCAACCCTTCCCCCCTTTTTGAGTAAAAAAATTTTATTCTTCTTGATAAAGAATAAAAAAATAATATGGAGAAAGTTAAAGAAAATCTATCGAGCTTCATTGTTGATTGTCAAGATCAACTTCAGCGAGAACAATCAGTAAAGGTAGTCTTGACCCTACTCACCGTTTTGTTACTAGGTGCTGGTATCATCATGTTGTGTTTGTCTATTGACCGTCTTCGTAAGATTCGAATCCACACACCGACGGCTCCCCTCCCGAAGACCCTCGTTGTTTTAGAGTGGACCGGTATTGTTTTTGCGGGTACTGGAATTTCATTTCTAATTTATCTATCTATGGATCGCACGATGTAGTTAGAGCTTTCGAGCACTGAAGAAAATCCATTGCGGGTGACAATCTCCGGGTCCGACCGGACGCAGATGAAAGTGGAAATCCACAAACCCGATGGACAAAAGGTCATTTTCCAGCTGAACGGGATCAGACACCTCCACATCACAAACACGATTTGTACCGGGAGCCTGGTAATGATTGGCGTGATAGGGTACGGTCTGAGGAGAGGGCGACCCGAATCCCATCTGAAGGCTTATCCATCCACCGGGACGCAGAACGCGATAGAATTCTTTGAAATACTGGTACCGAATATCATAAACACATATATGCTGCATCGCAATCGTGCTCATGACCAGATCATACGACGTGGACAGAATATTGCTCAGATCCACACCGTTGCATGAGTAGAGACGGAATCGATCTACGTTCAGTCCATTGTGCGCGATCCATTTCTTGGCATTGCGAAGATTAATGTCTGAAATATCCACCCCATCAATCGATTGAAATCGGTCTTGGTATCGCACAAGATTGCGGCCTGGACCGGTGGCAAAATCCAGTACATCCATCCCGGACCAAGCCTCTCGAGGAATATCGTGAAAAAGATACTCATAATCGGTCCAGGCATTGTGCTGATCAAAAGACCCCACCACCGGATCACGGTTCTCCGTGCTCCAACCCTCGGCGGTTGAATCATACTGATTCTTTTGCATATTCGTATAAGGATTCTCCTTGGTAAGTGGTTTCGTCATAGTACCTATCTATTGTCTACCATGAAAAAAAAAATATATTTTTTTTTTTTTACTTCCTTCTACTCCATTCAAGATAAACTCTGGTATAACTGCCATAATCGAATGGTCCTTCCCTGCGGACATGGTCCGAGATGCACCATGTCCAGGAGCTGCTCCTCCAGCATCTGGATCCATTCCTTCTTATCCTCTTCGACCTGGAGAGTCTCGATCTTGTACAGAAGGAGTCGCAACAGATCGGTGGCATGAATCTGATTGGTCGGATCCCAATTCTTTGGGTCCTCCCGAACTTGGAGTTCACGGAACATGCTCCGTGCTCTCAGATCATGCAACTGGTCCTTGAGGTCTACCTTGTCGCTGGATGGAGTCGCTGCCTGGATCCTCTGATTCATCTCCTCCATCGCCTCTTGACATAATCGTCCATCAAACTCGTGAACATTCCTCCTCTCCATCTGTCTTTTTCGTCCCAAGAAGCCTATCGTTTAAATCACCATGTGGTGAGGTATACATGATGGAGGAGGAGAGGGAGGAGAGACCGGCGAAGAAGGGGAGGATCCCGGCGCCGAGACGGAGGCCTGTCACATCGATGGGCAGAGAGTGAGGGCGATCCAGTGAGGGCAGAAAGACATCACGGGTGACATTGTTTTGGTAAAAGACATGATCGGCTTCCAAGAAGACGCCATCATAATCGCCACTCACCAATCGGAACAACAGCAAACGAGCCTCTTTGGGAGTCAGTCCATCCCCTTCCTTGACAAGGAAGGTGGCTATATTTTCTAGTTGTGCGGCCCGCAGATGGAAGCGAGACGTATCCACCAGGAGAGGTTTACGGATCCCATGCTGACGGCGTAGATAGTGAATCATATCATTCTTATTTTCCATCTGGTCTCCTTCCGCCAGGTTCGGGAACGAACTCGACGTTATGATGCCGTCGACGTTCAGGCCATAGAGACAAACCATCTGTTTCAAAAGAGTCGGAGAGCCAAAACTAATGAGAAACACCTTCATTTGATTTTTTTTTTTATTATCACCGGTAAAAAAAAAATCTTGTCCATTTCATTTTATTCTGACGTCGAAAAAAGAATGTCGGACAGTATCCGGTTCGGGATGAGGCTAACCTGGTCGATCACAAGATTCGTCATGGGAGATCGGGGAACCTCTCGCTGCGAAAGCCATTGAGTAATGGCACTTCGTTCATAGGACCATCCATCCCCTACCAGAATTACTGGATCACGCATCTTTTGCAGTGTGATAGGACACTGTAACAATGTATCCAGTCGAGGAGAACCACGAGGCAATGGGTCTTTCCCAACAAGTCGATTCAACTGTCGCAAACCCCACGAATCCACAGACACCATCACGTACGCATCCACGACACGTTTCCACTCTCCAAGAATACAAAGGTCTCCCTGGTTTCTGCTTCGTTCCAAGACCACCTTCTTTTCTTCCCACCGCATCTGGTAGGGCCATGGAATCCTCTCCTCACACCACCGGTAGTATATCCTCCCATAACGCTGATAGATACCCACTCTTTCAAACAAATTCGGATAGATCTTATACCTATCGTCTTCCTTTCCAAAACCTTCATGACAAAAATACCGTCTTTCCCCCATTTTCTCCTTTCTTTCCTCTACTTCTTAACGCATCCTCCATTGACGAGGGGTATGGAGAGCTTGTTCTTGGGGAGAAAGACGGCGACGGGACCAATCGAGGAGGAGTTCTTCCGAGACGATCGAGTGGAAGGGAAGGTCGGGATAACGATCGCACATAGTGAGGATCACATGGGCGATGGTTCGATGGCCATGAGGAGGAAAGAAGAGGCGGCGTTTCTCATGACGAAGGGCGCCGGACAAGGTGGAGACGAGTTGAGGATCTGTATCCGAGTCGAGGATTTCTTGGTGGGATGCGAAGCGGAAATCTCGGCGGAAAGAATTCATAGGAACGGTGGTGACAAACAGATTGTCAGGATCAATCTGTGCTTGTCGAAGAGGACGCAAAAAACGACGAGGCACGACATGTTCGAGGTTGCATTTCTGACGACGTACTGGAAGGGGAAGGCCGGTGTAGAGACAAAAGGCGGAGGACTGAAATAACCAGTCCCGGACATTTCGAGAGACCATGGATGCTCGCTCTGGCAATAACAAAAAAAAAAAGATGGATACAACAATAAAAAGGAATGAGTGATTGGAATCCTGAAACCTACCGTCGACTTCATCCTAGTCTGTATTCCAGGTCTGATTCTGAACTCTATTCTCATTTTTTAAAGTATCGTGGGGATTATGTGCTTCCATGCCCCCCCGGTTTCGTTGGTGGACAAGATGAAGTGAATCAGTATTGCCGGTCCGGTTGGAAATCCAATCTCCCGTACCGACCTCCAAGTCTTTGGCACACCGTGGCGGTGAGCCTTCATATCGGGTCCATGGAGATTTTCAAGAAAATGTGGTCGGCGTACCGTTCTTTTTTTCTGAGGCAAGATATGCTATGGTTCGTCACGGTTCACTCTGACGCGGTCGCCGAGAACGTTCGTCCTTACTTGTCACCGTTTAGCACGGAGATCAATGTGATTCCTAATCGTGGTCGAGATATCGGAGGATTGTTATGGAATCTCCGACGGATGCGTTCCGTCCAGCCTTTGTTGCGTGGGGTATGGATCCTTCATACCAAAGCCAATGATCATTGGCGTGAAAATCTGTTGTCCCCGATTCTACAACACGCTCTTCGAATCGAATCCTTGTTTCTAGAGGAATCCACAGCGCCTCATGTCATGGGCGCCAAAAAATGTGTCTGCTCCAACCACAAGGCGGTCAATCGACGCTTTGTTATGGATATTCTAGCGCGTCATCCATCCTTGTTTTCCAACGACGTACTCGATAGGGTCCGAACCATGGGCGATGAGTACCTTCCTGATATGGATGAATATCGAACCAAGGATGCGTTATGTCTTAATATACCGTTTTATCGTGTGTACGAGAATCAAAAGGGAAAAACGGATCATCAGATTAGAGAACATTGGAATCAGTCCAGACAGGTAGAGTGTCACCGGATTCCGAATCCTAATTACATTCAGAAACTAGGAACCCACAGCGCGTTTGTGGGTGGTACGATGATGGTATTGAACCGGTCATTACTGAATTTGTTATGGGCGATGAACCTGGAAGGAGAAGCACAGATCCTGGAAGAAGGTGATTTCAGGAATGAACAGCCCCGAAAAACACACGCCTGGGAATATTTCCTGGCACTGGTTTGTTACGGCATGGGAGGCGAAGTCAAGAGCATTGATCCGTGCGGACAGATGGAGAGTGGTTCCTCGTCATTTCTCCGTCTGCGCCCACAGTCTTTTCTTCCCCACCCCCTACTCCAAGCTCGAGGCGCCGTTTTTTTGGATCGTCTTCCCTCTCGTCTATTATGGTCGTGGCTCGCTTCCCATTCCGTCTTCATCGATCTTTATTTTGGATCCGACACCAGTGTCGACTCCATGGGTCTCTCCACCACACGATTCACCCTCGACTCCATCCTCGATTCCCTGACCCAGATCAGTACAACTCGCTTTAACATTTACCTGGGACTCTGTCCCCAGCGCGCTTATTTCTATCGCGTGGCGTCTTCTCTGACCTTGGCGAGGAAGCTATTTCAGGAAAGGACCGTGAGGATAACGAGAATGACAGAAACGACAGAGGGACTGTATCACATCCAGGAGGAGTACTGACGCAGGACACGTTGAGTGGAAGGGGAGAGACCTGCTTGGTGGGCTGAACGAAACTGGTGTTGTCGGCGGATGTTTTTAAAGAAGATGACCTCAAGAGGGTGAAGATCCATCCCGCTGTAATTACCGGGAACTTCTGGACAAGTGAAACCAGTGACGAGAGGTATCCATTGCGACCGATTTCTCCAATCCGTGTTGGCATGACGCAGTAGAAGACTTTTCACCGTGTCGGTAGGAGAGGATGTGGACAATAAAAAGACGCCGGTGACCCAACGTTCAATCTTGATCATGTCTTCTTTGGAGGATTCAGGTGTGAGCAAAGGAAAGATTTTGTCCAGGAGAGTCCGCATACCCTGGCGGTCTACACAGAACATGTAGGTATGAAGAAAAGGTACGGTAAGTTTCTTATCCACCTCGGAACTCTCTGGCCACGGAATCGGATGAGAAGGAATCTCGATCACCGGTCCGACGATTCGTACGGATGAATCAGACACAAAGAGGCGTTGAAACAATTCGCGCCATTGATGACGATCGATCCCAACGGGAAGAAAGGGTCCACGGCAGGACGAATTCATAAAGAAAATAAGCTTCCATTGGAGCACAAAGTCTATACCCAACAGCTGTACGACTTCTTTCCAAGACGAGAGGTCGAACGAATTCTTTTTGCGAAAGACCAAAAAATTAGTCGTCGTTGTGGGAAGAGGAACGGAACAGAGATGATCGTTGATGATGAGTACATACATATGACGAGGATCATCGTGGTACCCACCCTTTTCCAGAAAGAAACGCAGGTTCTCGGCATCCTCTGGATCTTCCTTGTACACATAAAAAAGGATGGACGTGTCTTCGTCGGTGGTAGGTAGTGAAAGCACAGGAAGCGTGGAGACTTTGGAGGAGGAGGGTGGTGGTCCCGGAATGAAACGTGAAACGGGCCTGCCTATATTCTTCATCTTCTCTTTTACTTTTACTTTTATGATGAAATAATAGCGAAACTTTAAGCAATAAAGAATTTGTCGAATTGTAAACTCTTTTTTTTTTTTTTTTTTTTTTGAAGAGACTCCTCCAAAAACATGGACCGTAAAAATCATAGGTTTACACCGTCTCTTGTAGGCATTGTTGTTCCCACTGTTGGAACGCGTCGTTCGTTTCAGATACTCTGGTCTTTCTTTTCCTCCGATTACTTCCACATTCACTGAACCGATTGCATTCTTGAAATTGCTGCCAATATCTCGTCAGATATAAAATGGATGCTGTTGATCACCACCAACAGCACCATTCTCCTCTGACAACTCTATGAGACAGCGTTTGTTCCTATTTGTTACCTCTAACCACTTTCTTTTTTTTATCGGTTTTGGGAAATGCATGCGGGTCATACTAGACAACGTATGTAATCCTTTAGAAGAAGAAGACCGGCACCACGTATTTAAGAGGGCGTAGACAAAACGGATCTCGATGAGTAAATTCGCGGGTCTTGAAGTGACCTGGAACAGGGTGGACTGGTTTGTGTTTTGAAATTTTCGAAAAAACAATTTAGAGAATGGGAATAGTTGTTCCTTGTCCACCAGTGTTTGGATCACCTCTCTATAGTCTAAAGATAGCGTGGATAACGTTTCCATCAATGTAGTCTTTTCCTCCTTTGTCAGCATGGTCTTTAAGAGTTGTACCATGTGATGACGTATCAAAAAGGAGATTTTTTCCGATTCGGTTTGGTTCGTATCCAGTACACTATCAGAACGGCCCAATCATATAAAGGGTCGTTTTTTTTCAAGACGGTGAGGACCTCCTTCTCTGCCTCGGGAAGGATATGGAGTTGAGCTTCGTCCTCCGCACACAGTCCATTTGTAGACTTATTCTCGAGCAGTTCTTGTGTAATCACTTGAAGCACGAACAGAACATGAGAAAACGGAATCCCCATAGTCAGCTGAGGAAAAGGAGGAAACCGGTTTGAGAGAGGTTCCGAGCATACAATAGGGAGTGGTTTCCTCTTGATTATTTTTGATCCAGAATACACGACGATAGGGTAATGCGATGTTCTCGTCAGAGGGGTGTACTGTGTTGGAGTCGATGTTGGAGACAGAGGAGATGGAGTTTTCAGTGTCTCTCGCAAACAAGAGGCTCCGTCAGAGATCGCACTGTGGATGGCGCGAAGGATGGACTCACGGTCCAAGGCGGCGATGCTTCGGGGCGACGAGAGCAAGACATCAAACTCGGCGTCGTTGTATATCTCATTCAAAGGTTCTCCAAGAATCAGTTCGTCTTTCCACCAATTCCGCTGATTCTCTAGCTTTACATGAATCGTTTCGTTTTCTTTGTGGAGCGGAGTGCTGGCGATGAATTTTTTCACGACCGTATTGGTCGTACCATCTCCATAGACGTGAATCTTACACAACTCCTTCTTCTCCTCCACCACCGGTAAGAGATATGATTTTCGCGTACGAGTAATAATAGGCTGTATTGCTATAATCTCTATACAATAAAAAATTGGCATCAGGTGTTTGAAACTCCATGCCCAACGTCACCTCCATATTTTTTTTATTTGAATACCAATAAAAAAAATCATCAACGACGTAGATTATCAAATTTCCGCATGCTGCTCTTCTTCCAGTTGTCGTCTCGACTTGATGTACAATGATAAATTGCCAAGATTTCCAATCCTGGTCTCAATAAACATGGGCAGGCCCGTCGTACAATGAATGTTCAGATTGGCAGAGAGTCCCGTAATCTCGATAATGCGTTGGAGCTGCTCGGTATCAAAATCGTCCTTAAAGGCACACTCCTCAAACGAGTCTTCGTCGACGTTCTCTCCCAGAATTTCTTCCCGGCTGTAGACACTTCCCAGATTACAAACAAACCGAACCGCATCCTCGATCGCCGAGATGGTGATGGTATTGGACATGGTCAGCATGTTCTTACAGACTTTACAAAATTCACTCGAAGGCACGAGAAGATTGTGCTGGTATCCCTCTGGCACCATGATCTCCAGGTTCTGAATGTTCTGGATACGGATGCTAGAGTTGGCGACACGGGTATGGTCCTTGGGAATCACCTGGATGCCCAGGTCCGATGGACTCTCCTCCCGAATAAAAAGCACAATGGAATCTTTCTTCTTGTTGGATTTAAGTAATTTGTACATATGATTCACATTCACACCAATGTTGACCACAGGCTCGTTCAACTGGTACAAATTAAACTCCTTGGCCGCCATCTCCAGGTTGATAAGGGTCCTTCGATTCGAATCCGTCATGCATAACGAAATACCCGCGGTAGTGATACTAAAGCACGCCGTCTTGATATTATTATGCAACAGCTTGAATAAGATCTTGAGAATATGGGCGTCGGTCGTCTTACATCGAAAAATAAACCGGTCTTTCGAAGAATTCATGTTTGTTTTTCTTTAAAAATGGCCTTGTCCTTAAATGAAAAAAAAAAAAAAAAAAAAAAAGGTCCATTAAAGAATATCGATCTTGCTAGGTACAATTTTGGGAAGAAAGATGCGTTCTTCTTTGAGACGCGAGAGTTGAGAGCAAAGATGAGATTCGGGGGTCCGATCGCGGACGCAGAAATTGCCTTGACAATAGGGACAAGCAAGGAGAACCGAGACTTTCTTTTTGCAGCTATGGCATCGTGGATACTTAATGGGAACAGTCGTTGGGATGGTGGGAGCGGATTCTGATGCATCCGGTGTCGTTTTTTCCATCCTTAAATCAAGAACACTTCTCTTCTATTATAAATGGATTTGTTTTTTTTTTTATTCATTTTTTTTTTTCGGTTTTTTTTTTTTTTTTCTTCTTGGTGACGAGCGACCAAAATTCGACACGACGAGGGGTGGCATACCGCTCCCAAATTTCCGGTGGACACAGATCTTTGCTGATCTGAGAGCGGTTCTGAACCACACGACGAAGAGTAAAATGATCATTTTCATAACCTTCGAGATGCCTAGTCTCGACGTGTTTCTTCACCTTGTCTCGGATCTTGTCCAGACGTTTTTCCCAGTCTTCGATGGCGCGTCTCGCCTCCTCCCATCTGGTCATCAGCCCTTCCAACTCCTCGTCCATGTGTTCTTTCTTACGTTCTTTCTTTGCTCATAACAGAGTATCTAGGAAATCATAACGAAACAGACAGCTAAAAAGAAGAGGGCAGTCCATGCGATGATCTTCAATTTGACGGATCATGTAGACAAGGACGGGATAGTACTCTTCTTTGACATCGAATCGGAGGCTTTTACGAATAAAGGGTGCGGGTTTGGTGTACAGTCCAAAGTAGAACTGGGACATTTCTCTCTGAAAGGCATGAGTGACCAGCTGGGAACAGGCATGAGTGAGGTACATGATGACAGCGTCTTTGAGGTTCATAAACTCGATTCCTGAATCAAAGAACCGTAGAAACACACTATGAAGGAGCTCTGAATGAATCCATCCAAGAGGATGAACACCCAAGACGCGTTTCTCAAAGATCAAGGATAAGGGGAAATAATGACATAGGAGACGTTCTGCCAGATCCATGGGAAGAATCGAGGTTAAGAGGAGGGTATGAACACCTCGTTGTTTAAGATCTTTCACATCGCATTCCAACTGAATCGAGGTGTAGGTGCCGTCTGTATTCCATTCCACCGAGGTGGAAAGAAAGACAATATCGAGGTTGTCCGCACAGACAACCTCTTGCGCGGTCTTAAAGTACACGGTATAAATATGAGGGCGATTCCATAAAGAAAATTCGTGAATCTTCTCCCCAATCACACCGAGTGTTATTTTATTATTCATCGATTCTACTCTCATTCATTCACAATTTGGTTCAAGAAAGGGATTCCGTGCTAATGGTATACAACATTTTTTTATTCTTCTTTTTCCATTAAAATTTTCAGACCTTGAAAGAGGTCCTCTCCTCCCTCGGCCAGGAGGATATTGGTTTCCACATCAAATGCCTCCTCATCTTTGTCGGCGTCCATCCAATCATAGTAATAACGTGAGGTGACATGATCCCGAAAAAGCGTCTTGTCGGCATCCAAAAAAAGGGAATCGTATCCTCGTTCTGAAATCCGCGACAGAATCTCCGTAGCATCCTTTTTGGTGATTCCCACATTCCCCCGGATCCAATATCCCTCCACCCCGTCCTCCAAAAGGTCCAAGTTGCCTTTGGAATCATCCACCAGTAAAGGTTTTTGTACTCCATACTCCTTGCGCGCTCGTTCGATCATGGGATTCTTGCTATTCATTGGGTCGCCATCCATAAACCCGTCAAATCCTCCGGACGTGTAAATATCCACAATCGGATATCCCTTCATCTTTTTTTGTATCCATACCTTGGACCCAAAACTCGCAATAAAAATCTTCATTCCTTCTCTTCTTTCTTTTGACTCGTCATCACCCCTTGGGTTCATTTTCTTCTTTCTTTTGGAATGATTTAACAACAAGCCTAAAAAAGGAAGAAAGGATGAATTCGTATTCCGATTTTCTCAAGGCTTACAAGCCGGAGGAATTGAACAAACAGCAGAGGGTGAGTCAGGATGTGCCGGTGGATCTTGGGGAGTGGAAACAGATCCTTGCGACCACGCCGGTGATTGTATTATACTTATGGTCGAATGGATGTCGGCCTTGTCATTTGGTGGCGGACAAGTACGAGTTGTTGGCCGCGGAGCTACAGGATGAAAACATTTTGTTTTTCAAGGACAATATTGATCTGCCCACTTCGTTTCACAAAAAGAGTGTCGAGGTGGTACCGACCTTTTTTGTGGTGGCCGACGGGATGGAAAAGGATCATCCGATCCATAAATCCAGGTACAACGGATGGAGTGCGTCTATGAAGGAGTCGATCCTGTTCCATGCGGGACAGTCAGAACGTTGGCAGGAAAAGAAGAAACGGGCCGAGGAGTCCGCCAAGCCACCCGAGATTGTATGTCGTAATGACGTCTGCTATATTGTCCGTTGATGCCTTCCTTAGAACCATGATAACCATGATCCTGAACTAGATTTAGAAAACATACGAGAACCGAATCGGGGAGGCCGGGGATCGTCTTCTTCTTCTTGTGACACGGAAGATTTGGACGACGCCCTTAAGGCGGGAGATTGTGGTGGAGGAGGGAGTTTTCGGATGATCATGTCCAACATGCGGCAAAGACATTTATCGTGGTAGAAGAACGAATCATCGCGTTACATAGAGCCATGACCCACTGTAGTAAAATAATAGAGCGTTTTTGCTTATTGGAATATCGGCTTAACAGAATTTCAAAGGGAAGATACATCAAGTTTTTATTGAATTTTCTAGACTACTGGAATTTCAACTTGGTAGAGTTTACGAATCATATGATCGTGAAAGGAATTTATTGGCGGAGTTTATGGACAATCTCCGTTGGATCTCTTTATGCAAGTTTTTTCCTAGAAGAGTGTTCTTTATGTTGTAGTTCTTGTCGGACCTGTTTTTCAAGGGCTTGTCGATAACTCTTTTGTTGTTGGATGAGCGGTTGAATGATGGTTTGAACAAACTGTCCCTGGAACGGTTTATCGATTTGTTGTGGAATAGTGTCTAATGTATCACACGTGTTTTTGAGGTAGTAAAGAATAATATCCATAATATCTTCGTCTACGGTCAACGGTTGAAACCTGATCTTTTCTGATAATTCAGCTTTGATGGCTTTTTTATCAGGACCAAAGAAAAGATGGACCGTTCATATTCCTGGATACTGAACCGTTATTTTAGACTGTACAGGAGATCGAGTAACGTTCACTTCATTCGTAATCATCACGTATTTTTTTATTTAGGAGGAAATGAAAAAATAGTAAGAAAGATGCGGATTGGACTCTGTTTTTATGGACAGGTCAAGAACGTGGATGAATTTATGCTTCAGAGTATTCAGAAATGTGTGTTGGAACCTTTTTTCAGAGCCAGCCACACGCCCTTGAACGTGGTTTATTTCCTTCATACCTATTACAAGACCACCTTTACCAATCCACGAAATGCCGAACATACCGAACCGATTGATGTCATGGGGAGTATGGAACGAATGCGTAAAAAGTTTCCTTTTTTTGAGACGAGTGTTCACGATGCAGCGGCCATGGAATCTCATCTTCTTCCTATGTGGAACGCCTATCTTAGGAATGGAGATCCCTGGCCGGACAATCCGGGTCGAAGTCTCATGTATTTTTTGATGCAGCTTTTTGGACTACGAGTGGTCACACGATTGTGGTTGCATCATCCAGACTCTTTTGACCTTCTCATCTATTTGCGACCAGACATGTTGTTTACACGACCTCTTTCCTTCCAGGAAGCCGCCCGTATCCTCTCGCGATGCCAAGAAAAAACCATTTGGTTACCGGATCTTTTCCAGACCTCTTCTACTGGCAAGGGATGGAATGATCGATTTGCAATCGGGAATCCCACAGTAATGCGTCACTACGGTACGCGTTTAGAAGCTCTTCAAGATTTCGTGGCCGAAGGACACCCACCCCACGCTGAACGCTTCCTCCGATATAGTCTACAAAGCCACCATATAAAGACGGAAAAAATCAACATTATCATGGTCCGTGTCCGAGCCACTCAAGAGATCGATGTCCGCGACCGATCCCTATGTCCCTACCTTCAAGACCTTCTAGACAGCTCTCCGTCCAAAATACATCTCGGTCGTCCGTCTTTGTCAGAGAGCATCCGTGGTATCGGGTGTGGGTAAAGTCACCATCGGAAGACGTACATTCTTTGGAATCCAATCTTTTTCTATTTTTTGATAAAGCAACGTATAACAGTTTCGTTGAACCTTTTCCAGCTTGAGAAGATCAAGGATACTTGGAATGTATTCTGGTTCGAGGTCATCATTATAACAAAACCAAGAGAGTGTTTGACGATCATCACGACGAAGACTGTAATTGATATAATGTCCTCCGTTTCTGCTACCAGAGTGACAATTAAAACTAACAAGGACATAATAATAGGTCTCTTCTGCTTGAACCTGCAGTAAAGGACGAAGGAGAACACGACTATTATTTTTGGTCCAGTGTTCATCATCATTAAAACGTTTAAGACACAGAAACCAATACTCTGGTAGTTTAGTATGACAAAGCTTGTTTATATAGTAGGCAGTGAAAGACGTACCCTTAGGTATTTGGATTTTCTGTTCTCCGTCCGTTTGGTAATAAATGTCTTCCTCCTTTTCTGTACCCTCAATCAACTCACTATTCTGTTTCATAGTTAAAGAAAACAATTCTTCTAATGAAGAAGCTTGATCTACATTGGGAACTGCGAGAAAGAAAACCTGAGAGAATTCTTTTTTGGTTTTGTTCAGCAAGGGTTTACCGTCTCGTTCGTTGTAAAGTTTGTACGTGTTTCCATCCTGTGTTCTAATTTGGATTGGATTTTTGGAAGGTTCGTAATAAAAACGGATCAACTTTCTAATGGAAGGAATATAGTCCATCAAATCGTCAAGTATCCAACCGAGTATTTCTGTGGCATCTTCCTGACTACCCCCTTGCATACCCTTGTTATGTATATAGTTAGCAAATGATCGTATAAACCTACCAAGGTCTTGAGTTTTTAAAATAATAGTACATAATAAGTCAATGGTGACAGGTTTCTTTCGGAGCAACTCTTTTTTATGTTTTTCTCGTACTTGTCGTTGATGCTGTTGCTGTTGCTGTTGCTGTTGCTGTTGTTGTTGTTGCTGTTGCTGACCAGTAAGACCGGTATCTTGCCGTTTCTGTTTCTGTTTCTGTAGGTCTTGTGGGTCTACGAAATACCCCCATTGTTGTTGTTGTTGCTGTTGTTTATGATTTTTTTTACAAAATTGTTCCAAGGATTCTTTCAAAGGTGAAATCGTCCATAACATGTGCCATATGGAGTTGAAGTAACAAGTGTTTCCTATATTGATTATACCTGGAGTTTTATCGGGAATATTCGGAAGGTTTTCATAAATACGGACGAGTAAGACACTAGAGATCAAGTCAAGAAAATAGCCATCACGAGAAAAGGGATTGAGTGGATCGTTCAACCATTGTAGCATCTTTTTTTCAGTAATGGAACGGTTCCAAAGCACGTGAGTCCAGAACCAGCTCCAGTCCATCTCTTTGAGCCTAATCCTAGAAAGGTTCGGGCCGGCGAAGAATCGGACCGAATCCACATCCCGGTACCAGTCGTAACTAAAGGAAAAGTAGGCGAGAACGTTCTCGTTCGCGTCGTCTGCATCGACAAAAAACACACGCATATAATGAGACAAATCCGGTAGGTTCCATTTTTTTTTGTTGTTCTCTTGCGAAAGAAAATAACAATTGGTGTCCGGAGGTACTTTGTTTTGAGGGCATTCTAACATTGGAGTCCTGCTCCAAAAATTACGGGCAGGTCGGATCTTGATCTTGATATTGGTCATCATATAGTTTTTTATCTTCCCAGAAATAAAAAAATAATATTGAATTAATCTGTCAGCTCATCTTCTTCTAGACATAGAATTTCATTGATGCGCTGCATCTTCTTTTCCAACACATCCACCCTCTCCAATAACTTGTCCACAATATCATCAATCCCATTCTTTGTATTCATCAAGACCCGGATGTTGGACTCCATTTCCACACGACTCATATACGTTGGATTCCTCGTGGGATCACGGTTGATCTGATCCGGTGTCATGAGATCCTCCTCGGACTCTTTGACGACTGTGGAAAGTGGCTTCAACGACTGATTGTGGAAAAGGATGGTAGGAAGTGGTGGTGGTGGTGGAATCATCGACTCGTCTTCTCTTTCTTCGTCTTCCTCTCCTTCTCTTCGAACCACTGGATCCTCTCCGAAACCCACGTCAAGATCCGCGTCCTCCTCCTCCTCCTCAACCTCCACCTTTTTGCTCTCATCCTCAAACGTGGGTAGTTTCATACTCTTTTCCACTAAACGCTTCATGAGCTCGTTGTGGGGTGGAATCATACTATCGTCGTCCAATACCGTCAAATTGGTAACCGAAGAATTCGGTGACGTCGACGTTGATGGTTTCTTGTTATTGGTCGTTACCGGCACCTTATCCTTACCCGATAACATCTTTAACAAGGGATTATTCTCAAAATGATCCATGGTTGCCACCGGTATCTGCGGCGTCGGGACCACTTCGTTGATTTTTTTCGTCTGATGAAGATTCCTGATCAGGCTCTCAAAATCCAACGGCTCCGTCATTTTGTTCTCTTTTCTACTTCTCTTTAGATCATTTTTACAGTGGTGATATTGAATTTGTAAGTAAAAACCATCAGACTAAAAATGAATTTCGGTGGGGGGGTGGGACAGTTTTCATCATCATCAATCACTTTGTTCATGCCTTGTTCTAATTCCCGTATTTTCTGATTTTGAATATTTCTTGACAGAATGGAGGACATGAATACCAAGATGATGTCTTTTTACCGGGGACATTATACCAAGCATATCAAAGAGGAGATTCGGCAGCAGAAGCGTTTCATGGAGCAGGCGGAGAAGCGATTTGGTCATCAGAGTGGAGACGTGATTACCAAGCATCTTCACAAGATTCAGGAGTTAGAATCAGAATTAATGGGGGAGACGAGCGAGGCGTTTGAACGGTTTGTAGAGGAGCAGATACGATTCGGAAAGAATCGGTCCAAAACCGAGAGTGAAAAGATTAAGGAGCAGCAGATCGTAGAGGAAGGTAAAAAAATGCTCCACAAGATGTATAGCCAGCAGTCGGCCTTGCGGAAAGAGGATCGAAACCTGAGCTACCAGATGAGACGCGAGTGGGACTGGCTCAACCAGCAGGAAGAGCGTCTTCCACCCTATGTTCGACAAAATCTTAACCGAATGCCTTCTAACCGGGGGATCATCTGGAAAAACATCTGGTATTTTGGACGCATGCGTCCAGACAGCCCCATGCTCGTCATGACCGAAAAGATTATGGGCACCAATGATAACCACATCCACGAGATTGATGACCAATACCACCGAGTCTTCCGAAAGTCCAAGAACGGAAATCGGTACCTCGTTTCAGAAACCCCCAAACTTCGGCGCTCTATAGGCAATCTCCACACTCTATCCTTTATCTAACCATGACAAGATGAAAAAGAAAGAAGACTCTCATCCCCATTTGAAATTTTTTACTCTGAAAGACAGTAAGAAATCATATTAATTTTTTAGAGAATTCGATTTTTTTTTTCATAGAAATTACACATTGTCTACCGTTTCTACTGTGTCTACCGTGTCTACCGTGTCTACTGTGGTGGAGATGGTGGTGTCGTTTACCGTATCTACTGTGTCTACTGTGTCTACCGTGTCTACTGTGTCTACCGTGTCTACTGTGTCTACTGTGTCTACCGTGGTGGTGGAGGTGGTGGTGGTGTCTACCGTGTCTACCGTGGTGGTGGAGGTGGTGGTGTCGGGGATTGGGAGTTTCTTGATAGTAGGGAGGAGATTACGAACGCGATCGCGTTCAAGAACGATAATGCGTTGTCGGAGATCTTTGATTTCGTTGCGAAGCTCGGTAAAGATGGAATCGACTGATTTTTCAGGTTCAGAATAGAGATATAATTCACGGACATGCAACTTGCCGCGAACTTTGATCGATTCTTCGTGAACCACATTGGACGCATCCTGTTGAACCAGAATAATCTTGCCTGGAGGCCCGGGTGGACCGGGAACGCCCGCTTTTCCCTCCTTTCCTTCTTTACCTGGGATTCCAATCGGACCTTGTATTCCACGTTCTCCCATCTTTCCAGGTATACCCTGAGGTCCCGTGGGACCTGGTGGACCCCCTTCCGGTCCACGTTCTCCCTGAGGTCCGGTCGGACCGAGGGGCCCATGAGGACCCGTCGGTCCCAAGGGTCCCATTTCGCCCGTATCTCCGGTATCTCCCTTGGGACCACGGATCGGGACGCCGTGAGGTCCTCGTTCTCCTCGAGGTCCTGTTGGACCGATCGGTCCCGGAGGTCCTCCAAAATCCCCTTTTTCCCCCTTTTCTCCCTGAACACCGGTCGGACCGGTTGGACCCAATGGACCCGGTGGACCCACCGGTCCGAGTTCTCCCTGTGGCCCCGTCGGACCCCCAAAATCTCCCTTCTCCCCACGATCTCCCTTCTCTCCCTTGTCCCCCGTCCGTCCCGGTATACCCGTATCCCCTTTTTCACCCTTGGGACCACGCACGGGAGGTCCCTTGTCTCCCTTCTCCCCCTTTTCGCCTTTTAACCCAATCGTGCCCGTGTCTCCCTTGGGTCCCTGCATACCCCTCTCTCCCCTCACGATCAACTCCTTGTCCTCCAAAATCAGTCGGTACAAGTCTCCTTTGGATAACACCTTGTACTCAAAATTACTGTGACCCTCCTGCATTCCCGTCAATCGATCCGGTACCGATGCGGTTCCAGCAGAAGAACTCATAGTCTTGATACTGACATTCGGATTTCTTCCAATTACGGGAACCTTACTGCTAGGTCCCAATCCATCCATTTCTCTTTTTTATTCCCTCAATGGTCAACTTCTTAAATCAGATATGGATATAATAGAAATTAAAAATGACTTTAAGATACGAGGGGGGGTAAGAAACCAAACCATGCAGAGACAGGACAGCGAAGACTTGTACAAGATACTGGGTGTGGAACGGGGAAGTTCCACAGAGGCCATTAAAAAGGCGTACAAGGAAAAAGCGCGCAAATCGCATCCGGACAAGGGGGGAGATCCGGAGGTTTTTAAAAAGGTGAACGAGGCGTACCGGGTGTTGGCCGATGAAAAGCTAAGGAAGCGGTATGATCAATTTGGAAGTCAGGGATTGGAGGGGGTGGATCTGGCGGAAAACATGGGTAATTTCCCGGACATTTTTGAAATGTTTGGTGGTGTTTTTGGGGGTGGTGGTGGAGGAGGTGGACGTCGGAAACAAAAGACGGAACATCGTGTTCTCGATCTGGAAATCTCTCTAGACGAGGCCTACATGGGGGCGACCGTCAAGTACCGGTTCAAAAGAAAGCATTTTGTGGGAGATACGACCAACACCACTTGCGTGGCCTGTCAGGGACAGGGCAAGGTGGTGGAGAGGATTCAGACGAACATGGGCATCATGCAAAACATACGGGTATGTCATGTTTGTACCGGATTAGGTCTCCGTGTTCAAGAGAGTGATTTCCAGGTGAAACCGGAGATCATCCAGGTGGTGGTTCCCCCCCATTGTCCAACCGGCTATACTCTTACCGTGGAAGGCAAGGCGGACGAGATGCCGACCATGGACACGGGCGATCTGGTTCTGGTGATCAAAATCAAGGACAGTGACTCCTTCCGATTGGTTCATGGAAAAGATCTCGTCTGGAAGATCTCATTGCATCCGGCCGAGGCCTTGACCTCCTTTACAAGATCCGTCCTTCTTCCCTCCAAGGAACGAATCGAGGTGGTTCATTCGATGGGACAGCCTTTCTTCTCGACATTGCGGGAGTGGCGGGTCGTATCACAAAAGGGAATGTTTGATCAGGGAGGTCAACGAGGAGATCTTCTTGTTGAATTTGAGATCCAGGATCAACCAATCCTTTCCCCTCCGATCAAACTTGAGCTGCATCGTCTACTGGGCTTCATCTCGGATACCAAGGAGTCCTCCACCACGGATAAAAAAGGATTATTCCCTCTGAACCATCTTCCTCGAAAACCTTTCGATCTCGGGTCCACCAAGACGTCCACGTCCGAGATACCCCCCCGGGCCTCTCCCTTTACTCAGTCCCCGTTTCCACCCGGGATGAGAATGTCGCACCCGCCTCCTGGACACCAGCCTCATGTCCAGGAATGCAGAAATATGTAGTTAGTGTGTTGAAAAATCTTCCGAGAAGAGGGTCTTGCGTCGTGCCCGCGTCATGTTTTCATATGCAATTTTCACCTTTTCCGCAAAATAGGTTTCCAGGGCAAATTGTAACAGGGTGAGGGCTTCTGGAGTGAAGCGAAGGTTTTGTTCCAAGTCCATGGTATGTAATCGTAGGACACGTAAAAAGGACTGAACGGGAAAGACAAAACAATTGGGAAGAACTGGTGTATTCGGTCGACACCGTGGAACCTTACGGCGACGGAGGATGATCTTGGGAGAGAGAACCTTCATCACATCTTCCCAGGTCACCGTTGTTTTATGATCATCGTACGACATGATCTCATTGAGTTTGAGCAGGACATCTCCGATCCACGAAAATAAAAAGAAACGAATCTCGTTAAACACAGGCTGACTGATTCTCTGAATTCCCATACGGTGACACATATGTCTCATGGCCGAAGAGGTTAATATCCTTAGTCGTGGTGACATGTTTGATGGATTTATCTTTTTCAATATTTTTTTTTTACTGTTGACATTGCTTGTAAAAAAAAAGAGACTCACGATGATTTGTTGTTGGGTAGGGACATGACCAGGAAAACTCGGGGGCGAGACAGGTCTAGCCAGTAAAACAATAGGCTGCTCACTGCGATTCCCATCATGAAGCCACGCCAGAATCGGATTTGCATGCATTCATAAATTTTGTACCATTCGGCACTTTGCTCCGGTCCGAGACGACCATTCACCAGCATGGATTCTCCCTTGATGGATACCATGTAATACAAAAAGGGGACTCCGGTAATGATACACAAGAGGTCACCGGTTACTTTGTACGGGGTCGGTCGACAATAGTACCCCCCACCAATCATCAGCGCGTACACAATCACCATCACGAGTGCCCACAAAAGACCTCGCGTGTAGATCACTCGGCGCGTCTCTTCAATCGATCGATACAACTTTTGTTGAGGAGGAGAAAGATCCTTGTAAAAAATCTCCAAATGCTTGGAACAACGGGAGATCATGAGATGGGCGGTAAGTAATCCTATCGCCACGATAAGAGGAAGATAAAAATACTGCATCCGTTTTTTTATCTTGTTCCTTTTTTCTTTTTTTTTAAAGAAAAATAAATATACTGTTTAAAAATATAGTCTTATACTAAGATGGTGGAAAACACAGAAGTATTACATGAGATCATGGAAGATTGTTGTATTTGTTTAGGATCGATACTGATCCCAGTCGAACCCATCTGTTTTCCATGTAGTCAGCAGATGAATGGAGGATTTAGCTGTTTTTCGATGAAGCGAATATGTCTTGTTTGTATGGAACAATTTTTGGAATTAAATCGTCACCGTACGGAACGTAACCAGCGAAAGAAATGTATTTTTTGTCCCACAACGTGTCGTATCAACTCTCTCCCTCGTTCACAAATGTTCCGAGCCGACTACCTCCTCATGGACCGTGATAAATCCACCCGGTCTTGTCCCTACGAATGCGGATTTTCGGATCATCACCTCCGAGTCGCGCGACACGTGTTTAATGAGTGTCCCAGCGCCACCACCGAGTGTGAATGTGGCCATGTCGGCACTCGACAAGAATTAACCGTTCATCGTGAAACCTGCCGTCTTTACCATGTATGCCGTGAATGTCAAAAGTCCGTGCTGGAAACCGAAATGCCCCGTCATATGTATTATGACCACGACAAGACCAAATGCTTTACCTGTCACGAATATATCCATATGAATCACCTCTCGGAACACATTACCTCTCAATGCACCGAACGACTTATCACTTGTGACATCTGTACCTCCTTTATCCGTTACAAGGTATTCAAAAACCATCTACGACGTCATATTGTCGAAATCAGTCGCAACGTGACTCAGATACGCCACAAACTACGAGAAGAAGAATACACGTACCAAATGATACAAAAACTCATTCAAAATATTCCCACCACCACCACCACGATCAACTCGAGCACCATTCCGTCTCTTTTCAACACGGAACGGGAAGATGCTTCTAGGAATGAAGCGTAAAAATGGGCATCCTACACCAGAAAAACACTCGTTTCAGCTTGATAAAGGGAAAGAGTCCCGACTGACGCAAGGCCTTGTACAACACATCATTATAAAAGAAAATATTACAACTGTTTGTTCCCTCCCATGCTCCCAGATCCAAGAAACAATCCCGCTTGATAAACGCGTTCATCAACGAAAGCTCGATATGCTCGATCAACGACTCGGGAGTGCGAATGAATTCTCGTTCCTGGTCGATCAGCTCCAATAAATTGTCCACTTTGGTAGACCGCACCGAAAATAAAAACGACTGGTAGTGGTATCTATGCTCCGTGCTGCTATTGTACGCATACAAGTCCACATTCTTTCCTCCTTCTAAAAAGGACGTGATAGGACCATCCATGAAATAGGAATCATTCGTCAGTACCACACGATCGTACTCGTTCCGATCCAAAACTCGGAGCGCATGCTCCCACTTTCCAAAGTCACGGAGTACATGGTTCTCCACCTCCATGTACTTCCAAATCTTGTCCTTCAGGATCGTCTTGAAGGACAAGTTGGCGGGTAGATTCGCCGAATTGACCACCACCACATCATGACCCTCGAAATACCGGAGATTGTTCAACACCGACACGAATTTAACGTCCGTGTCACAGTGACAAGCCATCAGCACTAAAAGCCTGTTCCGACGTTTGGTATGTTCCTCAATATACTGTTTCCACTCTTCTCGCATCACCCGATTTTCTCTTTCAAGGTTCATTCTTGTTAGATCATGAGACCACGGAGATAGAGAATAAAAGGATCCTGAGAATCAAAGATTCGACTGATCTTTTGTTTCCCATCCTTAAGGTAGGAACGACGACCGATAGAGTCGTACCTTCCATCCGGATGGGCCAGTACCAGTACCACATGAGGAAATTCTAGATGAGAGTCGAAAAGGACTTTTTCCTCGGGCGTCAAAAGGATGATATCATGCTCCAATCGTTGGGCGGTTTTGGAAAGGTGGGACATTTCTTTCTCCCCCTCCTGCTCCGGTGATACCTGTGACAGAATAGTGTCGAGGTAAGGAAGAAATAGTTCCGACATGATTTCTTGAATCTCCTTTTCCTTCTCTCCCATGATTTTGTATAATCTCCTCTTGCCCACCTCCACACACTGCTTCTTGACCTGTGTCGCCACATCCTTCCAATCCTTGCCCACCGTCCTCTCCAGCTCGGGTAGAATCTTGGTCTCCACAATCCTCGGAGACAAGACGTTCTGAAATACCTGTTCCTGATCTTCGCTTCCGCCTCCTGGTAGGGAGCTCTGTCCTAATAGTATTTTCTTCAACTGCTCCATCTTTTGTTCGCACGTCAACGGCTCCCTCGTAGACACTATTACACGCTCCGTCTGAAACCGCTTTTGTTCCTCGGGATCCGCATTCCGATAGACAGCAAATGGCTGACAAATAGCATCGTTCTTATCCTGCGCCCCAATCCGTATCTGGTTCGGATTGAATGGACTGTCGTATAATTCCCTCTCACCAGGCTGTAAAATCCTCATTCTTTCCTTCTTTTTTGGTGTCCCGTTAAATCATTTGGCAAGAAAGAAATGATTTGAAGCCGTTGGGTTTATGAAATAAGCAAAGAAGAAAAGAAGACGAAGCATGGAAGGTCCCTCACGCATTGGGCGTCTACTCTTTAAGAAGAGTGCGAATAGGAACCGGTGGATGGCGTACATGAAAACGATAACGGAGGACAAGGAATGGTTGATGTATTTGTTCTACGAGGTAGGCACTGAATTTCTTTTTCAAGCAAATCTGAACCAAGTGATGGATCTTGTTCAAAAAAAGGAAATAGGGTGGGATCATCCCAACTTGGAAACTCTTCGTGGTGAGTTCCGCGAGCAGGATGACTTTTTTGAGAATCCACCTCAAGTTGAAGAAGGTGTCATGGAATGTAAACGTTGTAAAAGCCGCCGCACCTTTTCTTTCAGCAAACAAACTCGCCGATCAGATGAATCCGCCACCGTCTTTATCCGCTGTTCCAACTGTGATTACATGTATCGTATTTAGTTTTTCCGATGAATGATCTTTTTAAAAATTTAAAAACGGCGGGGCGTCCAGGAGGGCCACAGCTTTTGGAGATCCAAGGAAGAAATACGGCGGTAGGGTCGGATCTTGTAGAGTTTATCCAGGATGGGGTTTCGAGGATCAAAGGGACGACGACGAAAGGCGGCTTTGATTCGGTAGCCATCCTTTACCGCACCAAACTTGTTTTGATTGGGACTGTTTTCGAGCGGTGAAATGTAATAATAAGCAAGAGTTTTTCGGAAGATGTGCGGAGGACACTGGATCTTATCGGGCACCCCATGCCAACTCACCTCGTTCGTCTGAAAGATAATGGCGGTGTTAAATTGTACCTCGGACCGCACTTTACAATGCTGCATGGCCTGGTCCCACAATTCTGTACTCCCTTTCCAATCAGGATTCCATTCCTTGGATAGGTAGACAATCACATTCAAACGCCTTTGATAATCAGTAAGGATCGGATGTTTTTCATAGTCCAGATGCATATGAAGCCGGCCGTGACGAGGGTGCGCGTGAATTCCGGCGCCATGAAGGTAAGGATCATGAGTCAGGTTCAGGATACCACTCATGGTAGAAAATATATTGACGACATGGGACGTGGATAATTCATAAAAAGTCTGACGAAAACGGTTGGGCATGGCGACTATATTATCCATAGCCAGTTTGACCTCGATGGGATTATGGTAACGATGCCAGTCACCGTCTTGTGAAGGATCCGGGAATTCCTCAAAAAGGAGTTGAGCGACGTCCTCACGAAAGAAATTGGGAATCACCACGTGAGGAAACGGTTGAGCCTCCCGAAAACATAAGGTATCAAGCTTTTCTATCCAGTCACCCAATAAATCTTCCACCTTGAATCCATCTTCGACAATTTTTAACTGATCAGAATGAATCTTATACTCAATTGCCATGGATGGATAGTAGGAAGTAAGTATCTACCATAGGCAATGATTTTTTTTTTTTGAGAATTTCCCCCCCCAAAAAAAAATAAAGAAAGATGACGACCGAAGTTATGCAACAAATTTCAGAGAAACATCCGTACATTTGTTTCCTACAAGATGACCCGATACGACCCCACCTATCCGCTTCAGAACGACTCGCCTCGGGGGGTGAGATCTGGCTGCTTCGATCTGAAACCAAACCACTGGCCCTGACTTGTTTGCGATGGTGCTCGGATGTACCTGCCTCAGAAGAAGAGCTAGCTTCTTTCTCTTCTTCTTCTTCTTCCTCCGCCACGATCGCGGTCTTTTACACCATCTGGTCTTACCAGCCCGGTTCCGCGGGACGGTTGTTGTCTCTCCTCCGATCGCATCTCGTTTCCAAGGCTTCCAAAATGGTCACCCTCAGTCCCAAGACCGAGATGGCACGCCGTTTTCATCATAAACATGGCGCGACGACCTACCGGGAAAATTCAGGTACGATCAATTATGAGTATTTCTTGGCCCAACAATAATAAGAATCTGAAATTTATTCCATGATACTCATCACCAGTGTCTACGACCGTCCTCATGAAGAGGTAACGGGAACGCTGACACGGAGGGTACATCCATGAATGACCCGGATGGGATTGTCGAGATCTTCCCGTGACCAAAAGACCACTCGGCTGAGATAGGTATAGGGAACACCGAGACTGCTCGAGATCCGTTCACAGAATCCGAATCCTTCTAGATTCAACTGCCGGAAAAAGGAGGACTCGAGAGGCTGGCCCATTAGATAAGGCACGTTTTCAGAGGTCTGATCCTTGGGTGGTTTGGGATAATGAAGAATGAGACTGTTCATAATCTCGGGGAGAGTATTATGATTCTTGAGCGGTGATCCGAGCGTGAACAAGCTGACCGGCATAGGTAGACCATTGTTCATAAAATACACTTTATCAATCGGAAGTGCGGAATCAAAAAAGACGATGCCGTCGCTGTAGACACATGTCAGCCGAACAGTACTATAATGTTCTTGTTGGTATCCTTTCAACTGACGATACGCCATCAGGATCTCCGGACTTCCGATTCCCTGGGGACTGGTGTTGTTCATCGTCATCAGATTCCGAATCAGCACCAATATATTCTTTTCCACGGATAATTTCAACCATGTATCTCGGAGAACATCCAATCGTTGAATAGAATGGAGTGTGCTGGTACTAGTGATGGTACTAGTGCTGGTTTTGTTGTCGGCGTTGGAGGTGGCGACGGACGGAGGAGTCTCCAACTTTAGGGATTGAAGAATGTAGGGATAGTAATGAAGTGTGATGGCCACCAGGAAGAGGATCACTACCAACATCATGAAAAATAATTCCGACCGTCTGGACATGATTTCGTTTCTTTATTTTTCCTTTTTTTTTTCTTCTTTTATCTTCTTCTTGTTCACAATCACAAACAACCCGTCACGAAGAATACTCGCATCGTTCTTGGGCCGAATGTCGATTCGATCGGATAAAAAGGCCTCGATGAAATATTTGCTCGAGGTAATACAATTCAAAAGTTCTACAATGTAGTGAGCACGATCCTTCTTATATTCCTCCAATAATTCCGGTCGGCGACTTTTCAAGGCATGACTAATCACGGACAGCGCTTGACAATTATCCCTTGAATTGTTGGCTGGATGTCCATTTTTGTGATCATAATCCACCGGTAAGATCGAATCCAACAACCGGAAATCAAACTCGGTGTCACGACATTCTTGCTTCTTGATCACTTCAAGCTTGGTCTCTAAACTAAAGTTTTTACGCCTATTCTCCACGATCGACGGCTGCAGCTGTGGTGTTGATGGTAATAGTGGTAATGATGGTAATGATGGTGGTGAGATGGGACATAGGATCAGAGGAGAGGACAACGAGAGAAGATTAGGTGGTGGTGGTGGTGGTGGTGGTGATGGTGATGGTGGAAGTAACTCTTTTTCTTCCAAACAAAAAAAATCATCGTCTTCTTTCTTGAGGTCTCGCACTCGTCCGAGGACATTCTTTTCGTGTCGGAGAAGTTCCTTTTCATGGCTCCTTTGAATAAACTCGAGAGTGTACCGCATCTCCCCTTCTGGTAAATGACTGTCAGCGCTCTTGTTGAATCGGACACCTAACAAGGAATGAATCCATTTATTCTGGTAAATGAGCTCGTGTTTGAGATGACTGGCGAGGTTGTCGGTCCGTGGCATCCGGTAACTGACATTCCGACCCAGCACGCGATGATTTCTTACAATATCCACCGTTCCTCCCGCTTCTTCCACGGTCTTTTTGTCCGGATCATAATAGCTGCAGCTGCGAAACACCAGAGTGTCCATAAGCGTATAACCATGAGGATCTTCTCGCACCGCCCGAACCACACTATTGCCATTCTTGCGCTTCTCAATGAACTCAATGACCTCGAATCCACCATGACCGTTGGTCTGGGGTGAATCTCGGTCCACAAAGAGACGGTACGCACGATGACGATCCCTGTATACCAGGATCCTGGACTGTATCATCTTGGTCGGTGAATCAAAATAGTATCGCATGCTTTCCAAGGGTTCTGAATAGGTGAGGACCGTGCTACCACCACCATCGCCCTGAACAATCATCCGCACAAGAGGATGATGTTTCAGATAATATTTGTAGGAAGACGCCAGTTCGTTGACAATACGATCCTTAAGACCCTCGACCCGAGGCATGAATTCCTGGCGCAGGTCCTCCAACACAATGGTCGTACCCGTCAGAAATGGGTGGTAGCTCTTCATGTACTCATGATCAATCGATAAGATTTTGGGTGCCCAGACCTGATGATGTTCCATCTCACTCCAATCCGCAATGGCTTCGGTACATTCATGCGTCCGACCGTCAATCGTGAGCAACGAGAGCTTGTTGCCAAGGTTGACGGCGGCCGCTTTAAATCCCGTCCCAAATTCCCCAATCTCGGCGTGATCCCGATTGCGCTCAAAGGTCCACGAAAAGATTCGTCGAAGGCTCTCCCTGCCAATGCCTTTTGGTGCATCGTCTGAAATCAGAATCTTGTGAATCCACCGCCCACTGTCTTCCCGTTCTCGGATAACAATCTGAACGGTTTCCGCCCCGGCATCCAAGGAGTTGTCCACAAACTCGTTCAACGCTGAACAAAAATCATAGTTGGACGCCCGTGCCTTTTTGATCTCCCCACGAACCGTTGGCGCACAGTCGTCTTCCTCCTCTTTCATAATTTTCTATGTTTTCTCCCTCTTCCTTAGGTCATTCTTGACGTGGTTGATTTTTATTCTTCTCCGTCACGTGAATCGGTCGAATGACGTTGTTTGAATCCAGAAAAAAAATAAAAAAATTGGACACTACTATTCTTTTCGGATTTGTTGGTACCAACAATTGTTCAATGGCCCTCGTCCTAGTGATTGAATTTTTTAATTTTCGAAGAAAATAGCATTATAATCCGTACCTTTTCGATCGCCACCCGGTTCTCGAATCAAGGATATGGAAGCCCGTGTTCCCCATGTCGTTATTCCCTGAAACGTGATTCCGATGGCCGATTCAGTTGGTACTCTGATGGTGAGAATGAATCGAAAAATAAATCGTATCCACCATGAAAAAGAACGGACAGGATGATGGAGCGGGTTCACTGGATATGGTGTGAACTCCAACCACGTCTGAGAACGATGAAAAAGATCCTGGGCGTACAAGATCATTTGATGAGGAGAACCGATGACCTCTCCTTCCTGACAATAATCATCCAGATCATAGTAATACTGTATAATCGCACTCTCTAGAATTGGTCGTTGTGGGCTTGTACCGGATCGATAAAACAAATGGACATAAATCTCGTACAGACGATGATCCAGATCCCCGAATCTCGCCAACGCGTCTTCCGGATTCATCATTTATCCATTGCTTTATTTCTTTACTTATCATAAAAGAGACGAGAATGCGTCGACAGTTGATGAATCGCTTCGGGAATGGGCCACTGGCCAAGAAATTGATCAAAGGTTTGTTGGAATCCACCAGTCCTTTACGCTGCGAGAGGATCTGCCAGCTGCTCATGGAAACGTCGATGGACATGAGAAGTCTCCACCGACGTTACCGTCATTTTATCGAGCTCGGTAATGACTCCTTGCCAACTCTTCTGAACGAGTTTCGATCCACGACATGTCCAGAAGTATTTGAGACCTACGTTCAATTCCTTTTAGTCCATGTGGTCCATGGCCGCCGGATATCCGAACATCTTATGGACGATCAATTTCAACCTTTGCTGGCCATTATGGATCCTCGTCATTCTTATTTGGTCATCTTGCTGACCGGCTATTTCCGGATCCGATTCGGTGAAGAGGCGGGCAAAGACTGGGTGGACATGATGTCCAAGTTTGTTCAAAACTACCAGACCAAGATCCTTTCCGGAATGGGTTTCCAGGAATTATGGCCCGCGGCCATGGTCCTCAAAGTGATTGGAATGGCATCACGTCATGAACGCAGCATCATGAAAACCATCAAATGATCGTTTGACCAGTTCTTTGAAAGAGAAGATTTCCGAGGACGATCAGTACATATAAACCGACCACCTCGATCATCGCGTGGTAGGGAAAAGGATAGGCCTTTAGCATCTTTTGACAGTTTACCGATTCATTCCAAAAAAGAAGCATCAGGATCACGATGGCCACTACCATGGAGACCAATCCTTGACGACACTTTCTGGGCCATGGAGAATAAAAGAAAAACAAGAGCACAAAAAGGAGAAAGGTGGTGCCCATCGAGACAAGGAAAGGCATGGACACGAAACAATACACATCGATCAAGAAAAGAAGCAATAGAGTCAGAAGCTGGGGAGTAGACGGCCAGCGGCGAGTGGTTTGTTGAAACGTCCAGAAGGTCGATAGAAGAACTAGGTAGCCCAAGAGGTGTTGAAGCGTCTGTTGACGGAGATGAGGACGAGTATGAGAGTAGACATGACACAATTCAAAAAGAATCAGGAAAAAGAAGAAACATCGGAGAGACCAGGTCTTGGCTCGAAACCAAAAATAACTCAAGACGCCCACCGAGAAAAGGCCCACCGCGACAGAATAAGGTTGGGCCACCAGTTCGTTCTTGATGGTGGAAAAAGGATAGGTATACACCATTTTTATTATTGAAAAAATATACTCGTGAATAAATTGACATTCGTGACCGCTTATCCACCTCCTACAAATGTCACGAATACCTGTTCTCACCCCGACTGCGTTTCCTATCTATCCCTTTCTTTCCACTCATCACAGATCGACCATGATGTCCTCTTCGTACCACCTGGAGGACGAAGAAGACTATGGTTTTTTTACGGACATGGAAGCCTACCACCCGCCTCCCACCTTGTTGATGCGCGTCCCACCTCCAGTTACCGCGACAAACACCCCCCCATCATCGACATCGATCACGACCATGAGATCTTCCGGTTCCTCCTGGCTCTTAGGATTGGATTACTTGGTGTGGAATTTATTGTCCTTTTTGTATGTACTGAAAAAGTCTTTCTATTGATACCGTCTGACAATTTGTCCACTCAGCAAAGTAAGAAAGTATCAAAAGTTGATCAATCATTTTATCTATAAAATGAGCGTAAAGTAATTCCATTCTTGATTTTTTTTTTTAAAAAACAAATCATCGGCGTTTTAAATGTTCAGAGGTGAGGTGAAGAAAGAAGAATAAGATGCGAACCGTGGTGATGACCAGGTTTTGTGAGGAAGCCGCCTGGTTTGAGGAGTGGCATGCCTGGTACCACGAGGGGTTAAAGGTGGATGAAATTATCGTTGGTGTGTCGGCGTGGGAAGACCTCTCGCGTTACCGTCGTCAGAATCGGCCTCACCTCTCCTTTCTGATTCATGGTCAGAAGGAAAAACATGTTCATCACAATGATGATTTTTTAAGACTGGTCCACGATTATATTCAATCGCATCGAGAAGAACAAGAACAGACCTGGCTCTTGGTCGTCGATTCTGATGAATTCCTTTCTTTAGATGGAAAGACTCTTCCTGAATTCTTATTTCAACAATCCCCAGATCCTCTAATTGGCGCTCATTCGTTTGAATGGCTCACGATTCAGAATCTTAGAACGACGCGTCAGCCATTCACGGTTCTTCTTCAATCCCCCGATCCGTACCGCACGCCATGGAACTATAATCCACATCGTAAGACCATCGCTCGTTTGGACGCGATCCATTCTTGGAATAATGTTCACCGACCCACACTTCGACCCCGCTTCCAATTTCAAGAACATTCTCCTCGGAATCCTCGTCTTCCCCGCCTTTGCGTCTTTCATCTCTTCACCCGCTCTCTCTGGAATCATCTGTTTAAACTAGTCCGTCATGGATTGCCGGAAAAGGGGGATGAGGAGCAGAGGAGAGTGATACGACAGATTTTTGAGAGTAGGGAGTGGACGAGGTTAGGGGAGATACGACGGTGTTTCCTGGTGCGCAAACAGGTTCATCATTTTCCAAAGTGCCCATTTTTCCGCGTACGACTCGCACTCCCAATCCAAAAGAAGAAAGAAAATTATTGTTGTGAACAAGACGAGGAGATCGAAAAAGCTATGGTTTTGGAGCATCTACCACATATCGAGGAGATGCTTCAAGAAAAAGCGTGGGAACGATTTATAACAAACGATTCCTTCCTTTCGTGATAAAGACCGTACTTTCTTTTTTTTTAATCTACATCATGAGCAACTCCTTCTGATAGTCCACTGGCTCGATCAGGACCGGGTAGGTACGACAGGTTGGGATCGCCTCGGCATACTGAAGGGCGTCGATGGTCCGGGCCTCCTCATTGGGGTACCATTTATAGAGAATGCCGGTTGGTACCATGTCTGTCGAGCTCGTGCCAGAAACTTCCTCTCCTGGAAAGTGGGTACCGCAGAAAAAGGTACCAAGCCCGATCTCCTCTGGCTTGGGTGAGGACGCACACACCGTCATCACCAGAGATTGGACCGTCTTGAGAAAAGGCCTTGTCTCCTCATCCAACGGAACAAAGAAATCGACTCCTGGTGCCGCTCCTGTCTGGTTATGGCGACGATGAAGAATGGCCTTGTGAAGGAGCTCAACCGGGAGAAGGAGCTTCTGACTTGGGACGGCCGTCTTGAGATGAATCTGGACCTGAATCATCGTCTTGCCCGCAAAACTCGTAGTGCGGCTGCGAAGGATCGTTCGACGGACTTGACCTCCCAGTTCGTCCTCAAACGACGCCGTTCCCGCGGTATGACCGAGGCCGATCAAGTGAAGGACGGCTGGAATGGCGCGCTTCAGAAGCTGGAGAGTTTCCTCATTTGCCAGCGGTACGTGGTTGCGTCCGTGACAGATTGTCGGACACAGCTGGGTCTTTTCGGATGCCTCCTCCATGAACTTGATCTGATGCAGACACAGGTCCGGAAGAATCTCCCGCGGTACTGTCTCGGATACCTTGAGATTATCCACCTCTCGGTCATTCTTCAACAGCTTCGCGGCCAGCTGGCATGGTGTCATCTTCGTCTCCGTCGTCATGATTTTTTCTTGTGGTGGTTGATTTCTGTTCCAAAAAAAAAAAATAAGAAGAGTCAGAACCTCTAATTCTTTTCTAATCTACCTATTCCCTTTCATCCCCCTCTTCCTCAATCAGTTTCGTCCTTCATGTTTTTTTTTTCCATCATTGACCAGTGTTTTTTTTTACGATCAGAAAAAACACTGCTAAACAAACTGATTTTTATTGAGCAAAATCGATCCCATGGTATTGATAGAAACTGGACACGCTGTAACTGACTTCAACTTGTTCTTTCCATATACCTATATCGACAGATGGCCTATGGCGGTAACAACAAGTCGGTGGTGCGACAAATGTTGATGGGGGAGATCCATCAATTCCCGATCCTTTATGTGGTGGGGGAGTTTTTGGAGGAGGGCAATGGCAAGGATTTTCCCATGAGGGTGCGGGAGGTGTGTCGTACTACCGACCAATTGGTGAAAAAGGACGAGGTGTTGTGGAGGCGGATACTGGGGGCGCGGTTAGCCAGTCGTGGAGAGACGCTCCGTAGAGAAGCAAGACGCGCGAAGACGGCGTACAACTCATGGTTGGTCCACGTCACCCTCACCAAGTGGGCCAAAGAGAAGAAATCGTATTGGCCCAGCATGAAGGACCGTGTTCGATGGTTCAAGGTCCATTCGGATCTCCAGATTGCCCACCTCCGTCTCCGACGAGAGACCGAGGCACCGGACGTCATTGGACAGGTGGTGCCTGGATGGGTCATCGATCGGTTCGAGTGGGATGTCTCTCGAAAGCTTGAAAAAATCGAAGCCATTTCTCCTTGGCTCGCCTTCCGTAAGGAAGACGAGGAGGACGTCACGATGGAAGAGATGGTAGAGAGCGGTCGCGTCATCAAGACCATGATCCTTCCTCGCGTCCAGGCCATGATCGAGGTCACTCGCAAGCCCCGCAAGCCCAAAACAGTGGTCGTACCACCCTCCAATGTAGACATTATCAATCTTTCCTAGATAGATAGACATAACACTTACGCTAACCAATTCAAAAAGAAAGTATCATTAAAGATCAAATGGATCCTTTCGTAATTTTCCTTTCAATTTTGTCAATTGTTGTTCTAAGTATTTTAGATCTTGTAGGATTTTGAGTTGTCTCAATTTTCGGTCCGCCGCTGCCTTTGACCTAATTTGTATTGAATCCATCACATTTAATTTTTGGCGCGATCGTGCCTGTTCCTCTTCCATCTTAAGACGCTCTAGTTCATGTAGTAGCTTTAATAGATATCGATCTATAGATTTTTTGCCGTATAAGAGTAGCACCTTTGCCATTTCTTCAGATAACAAGGGTAGTTCTGGACGTGTCTTATCTCCTAGTAGAGGAACAAAAGGAAAAGGTACGGATGAAGAAAGTGTACGTTTATGAATTCTAGGAGTTTTTGGTATTCGTAGTTGTGTTTGTAGTGGTGGTGGTGAATGGTTTTGTCTATGACTTTTCAACCAACGTTCCAATGGAGATTTTTGGTCTTGTTGTTGAGGAAGATCATCAGCAACTTTCGACCAATCAAAAGCTGGTGTTTTAACACCGCTATCACTCCTGGTTAGTGCTAATTTACGTGGACCAAATTGCTGTTGCTGTTGCTGTTGAGGAAGATCATCAGCAACTTTCGACCAATCAAAAGCTGGTGTTTTACTCAAAATAGACTTCTTGGGAGCACCACTACCAATCCGATTAATGGTTAGTGCTAATTTACGTGGATCAAATTGCTGTTGCTGTTGCTGTTGTCTCATTTCTCTGTCTTCAATATAAAATAACTTTTTATTCTTTTCCATCATTATTTTTTTTTTTCTTATGGGAAAAAAAACACACTATCTATTGAGCATTATGAAATGATCTTCCTTCAAATGTTATCGACTTAGGCCACCTCCACAGATTCAGTAATGGGAACTACATCCTCGATACGGCTCACGTGGGGCTGGATACGCTTTTGAATGTTGTAATAGGTCAGTGGCTCGGTATCTCCCTCCGTAATCTGAAAGAGACTCTTGAGCTCCTCGTCAGGGAAGATGATCCGACGATCCTTGGGGTTCTGAAGATCCTTCTCCTTGATATACTTACATATCATAGTGGTCAGATGGGCACGAGTAAGAGGCTCCGTGCTCTTCTCACCGCCCTTGATCTTGGTCAGAAAAGTCTCAAGAGCTACACTGGGCTTGACAGGACGCATGAATCCCGAATTCGTCGCATCCTTCTGTCTCTTCTGCGCCGTCTTGATCTTCAGCAGACGATAGGTGTCCGCCACCACCGTCTTGAACAGCTTGAGAATCTTCTTTTGGTTCCCGGCCTCGAGAATAGGCACCAGCTCCTTCTTCAGCTCCTCATACTCCTCTAGAAGACGATCCTTGGTCACCGCCCTCCTCTTTTTCTTGTCCGCCACTTCAACCACCTCCTCGACCTCTGGTTCGGCCTCCACCTCGGCCTCCACCTCCAATGCATCCACCACAATCACCGACTCCTCCACCACGGGTGCTGCAGCCGCGGGAATCGTCTCTGTCTCCACCACCTCGGTCTTTACCTTGGTGACCTTCTTGACCCTCTTCTTGGGTGCGGCCGCGGGCGCCACATTCACGTCCTCCACAGATACTGAAACCTGTTCAGGAATCACCGTCTCGACCACCGCCTCCGCCGCCGCCTGAGAAGTAGTAGCTGTCTTTGCTGCTTTCACCTTTACCATTTTTATTATACAAATTAGTCTTCTTTAGATAGGTTAGGACAGGATCAAATTCAGGGAGGTAGAAATGAGGTATTTCTTAAGTAGTACCATCAAAGCGGAAGCCGGTAGGGTTGATGGGAGGTGAGAGGCGGGACGTAAGGTATTGGCGTTGGCGTTGGCGTTGTGGTGGTGAAGAACGTGGGGCAACCAGTGACATGGTTTGGGGAAGACGGAAACGTTGATCCTGGTAGATGAGATTTGGATTTGGTCTTCGGGTCTGAACATTGTTAGTGGTGGTGGTGGTGGTGGTCATAGTTGAAGTAGATGTTGGTGCCATTGCCATGACGGGTGGTGGTGGTGGTGGTACTGATTGTACTGGTAAAAACGGTGAGGATGTGGTCGGCGGCGGCGTTGTGGTAGAGTTTGTCGTGACTGCTGTGGTGTTGTTTGTCTCAGAGGACGTTAAATACCGACGACGTATGATGAGAATGAGGACTACAAGGAAGAGGACAATCAGTCCGATAATAATTCCTAAAATTATCCAATAGTATTTACCAGAGGTTAGGGAATTTACATTTTTCAGTACTCCTTCTCCCGAGTCTGATGAAAGGAGAGCATTGCTGTGAGGTGGAAATGTGTCCATGGTTTTGGCGATCGGCATTCCAACCACCCGTTGTCCATTGTTGGTGGTGGTCAATGTTGGTGGTGAGGACGTAGAGGACGACGGTGGTGTCGTAGTGGCGGAAAGTCGTGAGAAAGAGGTCGATGGGGAACAGAGCGGGTAGGGGTTGTTGTAGGTCCATAGACTCTGCTGTCGGTCATAGTCAAGGCATTGGGCATTGGCATTGGCCATCATGCTGGTCTGACAGAAGGGGTTTTCTTGCTGGAGGAGAGAGACATAGTTATTGAAATTGATGCGCATATCCTTGTCCATGACTTGGGGGTCACAGGAGCTGCTGCAAAGAGGCAATGGACAGGATCGTGTAAGACAGCGTCCGTTGAGAAATCCTAGACAGGTGCTGGCATCAAGACACTGCTGTTGACATACGGAACGGCAGTAGGCTTCAGAACGTTTACCACGACATTCTTTATCACAGTACTCAGAACAAAAAGCCTGTGGATTGTTACAGATACGCTCCGCATCGGCCTGACAGTTCGGAACGTTTTGAACACAGTCTTGAAGACACGTTTGTTGATTGGAAATATGATGCGTACCCATCGCGGGAAGACATGTGGTGAAATTTCGATCGGGGAGAAAGGTACACCCTTGCGGTAGGACGCTGTTGATGGGTAGGTCGTTGTTGCTGTTCATCACGGGACAAGGAACACCATCGACGGCTTCGGGACAAGTCATGATACTATCTTCCTGCCTAGTCGCCGCCGAACAAGCCGCCTCCAACGTTGGAAATCCAACATCATCTCGGAAAGAATAAAGATGGTCGTTATCGGGATGCTTACACGTGTTGAAGAGGTAAGAGGACATGCGCGTTTCTTTTTCCATTGATAAAAAAGAAAGAAAAAAAAATCGATTGGTGTGGACTTTCCATCCGTTGTCCTTAGTTTAAAAAAAAAAAGTCAACGGATGATTAGCGGAGGATGGTTAAAAAATCCTGATAAATGACTTGTTTTTCTTCTTCTGAATAATACACCGAAATCATAGGTTGTTCTACCTCCCATAAATATTTCGCAGACGGAGGAAAACGGTAATGCTTGCGAAAATAATGATAAAGGGCAGCATAGGTTTTGCGAGAAGACAGATTATCCGGAACCAGACGAAAGTTTGGAATCAGGGACTGAATCTGGCTCTCCCATTCTTGAATTTTATCAAACCGGAGTAGAATCACATCCATGTTGGGAAGCAGGTTCGGAAGGAAGGAATATCCTTGTCGAGGCGAGAAGGAGAGAGACGACATGTTTACCATTTCAAGCATTGGATGATACGATTCAAAAAATTGGTGATTGTTCAAATAATTATCCAAACGGTTGGCGACCGTGGAGTATGATAGGACAGGCTGGCCATGGAGGACCAAGCCCGGAACATGGGTTTTTATATTTTGGAACAGGGACGAGATGTGGCGTGAAAAAGGAAGACGATAACTGTTGACCACCAGGATTTTTTGATGACACTGAACCGATCTACGTAGATGAGTACAATTATGTGCATGAAAAACATTGCGATGAAGGCGACGAAAGCTTTGAAATAACGTGCTAGACCCGGTTTTTCCACCAGACACGATATGAATCTCATCATAAGAACTGATAGAAGACATTGATTGTCGACGGCTCTCTACCTTGTACCATGAAAAAAAAAAATTATTTTTCCATCTTCATGATCAACGAGGCGAGGCATGTATACTGATTATTTTCAAACCGTACATCCTGGATCTTGACACGGACCTTGTCTCCCTTGCGAAGGATCAGATTCTCCTTTCGCCGCATAAGACACGACTCTGTAAACGTCCTAGAAATCTCAAACCCCGCGCACATGGATAAAGGGATCATCATCCGTAACATCTTGAACGAACAAAACACGCCGTGTGGAAAAATCATCTCGATAAAGGCATCCACCTCCTGTCCAATCGAAGGCCGTAGTACCACTGCCTCCACGTCCAAAAAGAACTTTACATTGCCGTCTAGACGTGTGATCATCTGATCCACGATTCTGACCACCCTCCGTATCGAAATAATATACCCATGCTCCACGGTACAGCTCCCTAGCATGGATTGTCGTAGCGCCGCCTCTAGGTTCTTTTTCCAGTCAGGCCCGATTTCTCGCGGAGGAAGGATACAAACCGTCCGAATAATGGAAGACGACATCATCACGACTTTTTTCTTCTTCTCCATCTTTAGTCTATCGCTTCCATCTCTTCTTATCTTCATTTTTGTTCGTTTTGTTAGGAAAGATCAATGACATTTTCAATCTCAGTCACAATCCGATTAATCGTCAGTTCGCTAAGCTTGACTCTAGACCGGAAATACTCCATGTTGATATCTTTGTTCTTCTGTATGATGTAGTACCGCACAATGCCACTTGCCACCGACTGGGGTCGAGATCGGTTCAATAACGAAGAGCGGTTCCGAACCTTTTCATAGATTTGAATCGCCTCCGTCTTTTGAAGATCATTGGCGTTAAACTTGTCCATAATCTCTCGGATAATGTCCTCGGTCGAAATCTGATAATCCCGAAACTTGGAATCCTTGGGCGAATTAAGATTCACAAATTTCAATCCCTTTAAACCAATTTTTCTTTCAATGCCAAAGATTTCAATGAGTTGTTCACAGCTTTGTGGATTTCCATTCACTTTGTAGGCGTGGAAAATACAGGCAAACACGATCCCTCGACGGGAATTACCTCGGTAGATCTTTCCCGAGGTGACCTGTTCATAGAGCACATTGGCGAGGGAAACGATCTTGTCACTGAACCCGAGTTTCTCCACGTCCTTGTAAATTCCTTTCTCCTCACTGCGTCGTGCGTGACACCGTTTGGGATCCGTATTATACTTGGCCACTGGATGATGATCCTCCCCGGTATCATCATCGCGTGTAATCACCATACCACAATCCTCACAGATCTGATTAAAAGATTCCATGGACCAATTCTGATGTTTACACATCACCTCTTTTTCCGCCTCCACCTTGGCCTTCCCCCCTGGGTCATCCCTCCATTCTATTTTCTTCATAAACTCTTTGAAATATTGTGTGCTCCATGAATCCATGACTCTTGTTGTTTCCATTTTGGGAAATCCTTTTCTTTATACTATAGCTTCTGCTTAAATCAATTCCCAGGAAGATAAAATTGAAAGTCAGAACAGGGTCAGGAGGAACAACAAGAAAGAAGAATCCAAAGAAGAAGATGAATATTTTCTTGTTTTATTGGATGGTGGACCGAATGAAGACATTACGCGAAGGTCCTGGATACCAGGAGGGGACACGTGGGTACAAGCTGATCATGCCTTGGCCATTGGTGTACAGTCAGAATATCATGTTACTAGCAGCGGCCTTTTTTTCCGAGTGTTTTCTTCAGTGGACGATGTATGATGGATATTGGTTTTGGATGATGCTTTTGATGCAAGAAATGAGGAGCACCACGTCATGGACCGAGACTTGGAAGTTTCAGAAGAAGGAGGAGGTGATTGTAGAAATACCGCATATTCATGTTCTCGCCTTCCTAGGAGTCATGGCCTCCCTATGTGGTCAGTCCCTGTTTCGTATTGTGGTTGATATCCTTCTTTTTCGTCTTCTCCATGATGGCACTTTCATAGGGGAGTGGATCTACCACCGATTTTCCTCCTCGGTCAAAGTGAACCTCGAAGATCTAGAAGAAAAGTCTCGTATTCACGCCCTTTTTGACCACTTTGGAACTACTACCACCACCAGAGACAACGACAACCACACCATCACCAGCGACAACGACAACGACAACGACGAGAACGAGGACGAGAACGAGGACTGGGACGAAGAGTAGAATAGAATAAAGTTCATCGTGTATCAGTCTTCTTTTTATCGGTGGGTTTGGGTGTAGTTTGATGTTGCTGTTCACGGAAAGAAATCCAGAAAAAGATGCCGCTCATGACCAATAGAAGAAGGATCGGAATCCACCAACCCAACCTAAAAAAACGAAAACGTGGACGATTCAGACCTTGTCCGAGCCGACCGTGGTATAAACATGCTCCATATCCCTTTTTTAAACACTCAAAGAGCAGACCAAATCGATGATATCCTTCTGGGAGATCTGGTTTCAATCCACAGTAAATCCTAGGACGCGGTGGTACTTGCATTCTTTCTTTTCATCAAAAGAGAAAAGAAAAAAAAAAATCAAAGCACTGATTCATCAGATTGATTCGCTGATTTAAGAAGAAGGAAGCAGACAAAGAAGAAAAGAACGATGGAGGAGGTACGAAAGTTGATGACGGAATATGGTCTTCGGGGGGTTCAAGAGGAGAAAAGACCGTGGGGGACCTTTGTGGTGGTGGACGAAACACAGATTGAGATTTTCCAGCGATTATTTTTCTCGACGTGTAGTATGGAATTTTCCAAGGAGAGGATGACACCCAAGTTTTTGGTGGTGGAACCTCATCAAAGGCTTTCTTGGCAATATCATGAGCGTCGTTCAGAATTATGGCGTGTTCTGGAACCGGTGGGTGTGATGACCTCACCGGACGATGAGGAACGAGAGGTGGTGCGACACGAACGGGGAAGTCTCATCATCCTTTCTCCAAGAGAGCGACATCGATTAGTTGGACTGGATACGGTGGGCGTGGTGGCCGAGATCTGGAAACACGTTGATCAGGAGCACCCTTCGACAGAAGAAGATATTGTCAGGGTACAAGATGATTTTGGTAGAAGAAAAAAATAATTCTTTCCGGCTATTGGTAAGAGATAGATATACCCTGCTGATGAAGAAAACCGCCTCCCCCTCTCCAAAGAATCCTCGTTCTTTTCCGTCGTTGAACCCTCCTCCACGTCAGAACCCACTCCTGGACTCGGTCCAATGGTATATTCAGGGAGTTCATAAGGAGAACCTCGACACGCGTTCTCAGATCCGATATCTGAGCGCCGAACTTCAAAAACTCCGCGCCTGAATTACGGATGGACGACAGAAGAAAAAAGAGGACTCCTTGGAAAAAGGTTGGCCATCAAGATACAATCCGCAATGTCATCTCGTTTTGGGAACGTGAGGATCCAATCATACATCACCGGATCCTGGTCTTGATAGATACCCATCACGGTCTTAATCGCCCATTGTTTACGCTGGGGATGACTTAGTCCCGGTGGTGCCTTGAGATAACGACCCTTGTAACTCGATGGGAATTCCACCACTCGTTTCTCCGGAAACCGGTGAAGAAAATAGGCCATGACATGACAGGCGAGCTTGGTTGCCACAATATTGAGCCGATTCAGCTGCTGTTCCACAAGGATCACATCGGCTCTCTGCCACACCTCTTGATGTCGATCCAAATAAACAATGAGTCCGCGGTATAGCTTGGTGGAAGAATCTGACCATGCGGCCGCCTCTTCCGTTAAATCATGAACATCTATTCTCCGTACATGCCCCCATGTTTTCGCTTCGGATACAGACACGGTACCGACCTCCACCTCCACCTCCACCTCGGCAAACGCAAAATTTCGTAGTCCCATGTCCATGGCCACTATCCTCATGAAATCCTTTCTTGGTTGTTCTTGTTTTCTTAGCTCTCGTAAAAAAACAAACGTTTAAAAAAAAAAATGACGAAAAGTAAGCACAAGTTCTCACCATCATCATCCTCCTCTATGACAATAACAACTCCTCATGAGATTGTGATAGGAAAAAATCGTCATCATAATACAGAGCTCGTGCGGGCGGCCTCTCCCCACGACCTTTGGTTTCATGTCGCCAACAAACCTTCTCCTCACTTGATTCTGAAGGTTCCGGTCACCACCACCATCATAACGCGGACTCTTCTCAAACAATGCGCCCTTTTGTGTAAATCAAAATCATCCTTCAAATCCATACCTAAATTACTTGTCCATTACACCAAGATCTCCAATCTACAATGTACGGAGATCCCAGGCAAGGTTCTTATCTTGAATCCCCATCTTGTAAAAACCATCACCGTATAGTACGTTTCTTCTCTATCGGATTCGACATGAAAAACGTAATGGAGTGTTTGGATACCTATCATGGTTGGTATACCTGGAGAAATCATAAAGAGAGAGGTACCGTTTCTTCTTGATCTTGACGAGATAGACGAGGTAGGCCACTGAATCGTTCACTATCTCAATCTCGTGAAATTCAAAGGGTCTCATGGTATCAAGACGGTGAAGAAGGACCTCATCGTTTACGGAACGATGAACGACATCACTCAACTCGGAATTCATCACGTAACGGGAGATGGAAAAATTCTGAATGTCTTGAACAAAACGTAGATAAGAAGACGCCCGTTGATCCTTGAGATCGTTCATCTGTCGTAGCATGATTTCTTTATCAAGAACCGACAGGAGCGGTACTTTGGTGGACAAAACGGACGCGCGTCGAGGTCCAAGGATATGTTGTCGGAGAACAGGGATCGTCTCAAACGTGGTTTGTAATAGAGAGTTCATGTCCTTTTTTTTTGACTATAATAAAAAAAAAAAAGCAGTACACATTTTTTATTTTTATTTTCTAATAAATGAGTCCGTCACGTCACAGTGAAACTCCGGTGGTATGGCAGGTAGGGGTAGAATTCCTCGGAACCTTTCTATTTTTGGTGATCATCGTCGCCTTGGCTTTTGATCCCACCAAGAAATCCTTTTCTTCCAATGCACCCTTGGCCATCGGAATCGCACTGGCCGCTATGATTTTTGCCTTTGGTACCGTTTCAGGGGGTCATTTCAACCCCGCGGTAACCTGTGCCAAGATGATCTATGACGGGTTCCATCCCAAGTATCTATACTTTCTTCTTGCTCAGATCCTCGCCGGCATCTTGGCCGCACTGTTTATCAAGAAGGTGTACCTATAATTTCCCTATCTCGATTTTGTTAAGACCACGACTTTTTCTTTTGGAAGAACTTAGGACGACTTCTTGTAGTGGTGATTGTTGTTGTTGTTGTTGAATATCACCGCAATAGCCGGTTCCAATATTAAAAAAGTACAGCCAATAAAAGGGTCCAGTAAAGATCGCTGTCAAGAAGCCGACCCACTTTTCCATAAACGTTCCCTGCCTCATAAAACACACCATCGAGGTGATAAAGGCAAGAACACCCAGAAAGGCCCATACAAGGAGAATAAATAACCATACCTTCATAGAAGCAGTAAGGACCGGAGGCTGTTCCTGCTCTTCGTTCTTTTCCTCCTCCTCCTCCTTGACCTTTTTCTTAGGCGTCAAGGGTGCGACGTCCATGGGAAACTTTTTTTTTTTCTTGTAGAGAAGAAAAAAAAAATGAATGGAAAAAAAAGGTTGGTGTAAAGAAATACGTTACTTTGAAAGAAAATAGTAGTTTCCTTTTCCATTCCATGTGTTCCATCTACAAGATTTATAATAACAAGTGGAGTCCGAATGCCCGGTGGGAACGAATTACTCACATCAGTCCATCGAATTATATTCGAAAAGGAACCCTTCATGTTCTCCGACAACTCCGGACTCAGTTTCCAGACGACTACCTCGTATGCATCGGTTATCGTCGAGGAGACACTCAGGTCGGGTTAACAGAAACATTCAAGACCTACGAACAGTCTCCCAACACCGTCTTGGATCGATGTTTGCGAGAAGAAACGTGTGTGGAACGGTTCAAAAAAGAGCCTACCTCTTCTGCCTTTTTGTACCATGAACGGTATGCTAGTATTTATTGCATGCCCTTGCGAGTGACTTCCTCTGACCATCTCCGACCCTTGTATACGGACCCTCACATGATTCCGGATGTCATGGAAGAGGATCTCGACAAAGAGGACGACAAGTCTCGAAAACTGGTACTCTTGGTTCATGGATCCCTTCCCCAGCTTCTCGAACAGTTTTCACGCTTTGCCTCCTCTGAAAGAGATATCGAACATCTCATCCTGGTTCCTCTTCGTGGAATCAGCACCTGTTTCCCCAATCTTTTTCTTACCTTTCCTCTCATCCCCTCTTTTCCCCGCGTGCCACCACCTTCTACCCCTTCTCATTCCTCCGCCCGGTACATTTGTTCCACCAAAACCTGAATCACTACCACTCATGGTAGTAATGAAACCCGTTAAGAACGAAGACTCAAAGAAAGTAAGAACCATAAAAAAATAATGGGGGATTTAATCGACAAGCTACCGACCGACAAGATTGTCGCGACGGAGGAGGAACAGGAGAGTTTACTCCTCTTGTATGGAAAAAAGGATACAGAGACGGCGAATGGGAAGAAGGAAAAGGAGAAGGAGGATCCTTCCGTGGCAGCGGTCGTTGTGGCGACATCATCGCTCCGTGATGAGATGGTGGTGGTATTATTGAGCATGACGCTCTTTATTTTATTGTCGTGTGAATATACCGACAAGCTCTTGAAAGGATTTCTTCCAAACCCGTTATTTCGTCTAGGAGTACGGGCATTGATATTTTCAGTGATTCTCTGGATCGGAATTAATTGGAGATTCATCGTGGGAAAGAAGAAATAGAAGAAAGATTTTTTTTTTCTAGGGAAAAAAGAAATATGAAAATTCTTCCAGAGTTGGACGCTATTTTTTACCAGGATCACGAATGGCCCCTGATCCAGGAAGATATGCGAAAGACATTTCTTCGAGAATATCGTCAACTCCTTCTTCAATGCGAATTTCCTTCCAAAGATCTGCGTCCTCTCCTCCGACCTGGCGTCGGTCCCCGAGCTCACCTGCCCTTTGATCTCGATCCCACAAAAATCACCGGACGTCTCTTTCTCGTCGATTACATGAACATCTTTCCTGATTTCCGTCATAATCTTCTCCAGCAACAACAATTCTCTTCAGTCAGTCAGATCTTTAAACGCACACAATTCAAAAAAAAAGTGGAGCGGCTCGATCATGACTCGTACCTGGTAGCCTTGATTCATTATCTATTTCAGGTCTGTCACCAGAAACAACCCCCGACCTCGGACGATTGGGTGATTCTCATCACCCAGGGAGACACACCCTGTGGAAAGGCCTCGTTGCGCCGCCTTGCTTTCCTCCAAGACTGTCACGTCCTGGTGCTCCGTGTTCCATGTTTCTCCTCACCAACAGTGGGATGTTTCTCGACCTTTCAAAAGAATGAAGTGGATGATTATGTTCTCCTCTACTTTGCCGCATTTTTTGATTCGTACTACAAAGAATGTGTTCGTGAGAATCGGTGTCAAATGAAGCCCAAACTCTTCCTCGTTTCCAAAGATAAGTATCGTTGGTCCCATCCATCGATCTTCAAATCGTTTCGTCGGTTTCCCAAAGAAACTTCCTCCTCCACCATGAATTAGGAATGTCTCCTTTTTTTTTTCTTGTCCATCGTTTGTTGAAGAAAGAAAAAAATTCAAAAGGTTTTACCCATGGACCGCGGCGCGGCGTGTTCTTAATGAAAAGGAGAAATACATGGTATGAACAGGGGATTGTTGGGGGTCGGGATAGAAATGGTAGATGGAATAAAAATTAGAAGGCTTCTGAATCCATTGCTGGGTGGGAAGATGAGGGATGGATTGAAATCCATTCTTTTGGTACAAACGAAGCGCCCTGATATTCTTATGGTAGACATCCAGCTTGAGGTGGTCACATAGATGAAGGCGTCGGATACGGGAGAAGAGACGTTGAATCATCCATGTTCCCCATCCCTGGCCTTGGTACTGAGGATCAATCCAGACATCTCGCAAGTCCATCCATCGTAGACCGATCATCGAGGAAGGGAATCGAATACGAGATTGATGGGACAAAGAAAGTGGGGTGAGGGTGGAGATACCGATAGGAGGATGACGAGGATAGGGAAACAAGAAAAAAAGGATCCCTTCCGGACCGGCTGTGAGATCCTTCACCAAGGATAAACAAGAAGGGTGACGAGAAAGGAACGAATGCCGGTCCTTGGGGGAGACCATCCATAATTTCATTCTTCTTTCTTCTCCCATAAAAAAGAAAATTGTTGGAAACAATTGGCATAGAATTCTTCCAATCCTGCTTCTTTTGAATTCTGAATCACGATATCCACCGGATAGTCCTCCATACTCGTTTCTGAAGCATGATCATCATGAGAAGTGGAAGGAGCGTGAGGATCCTGGATGCGGATCAGGATTCCTCCTCGTCGACGCACCAAGTCCGCCTCATTCGGGAATCGTACATCCGATAGAACCACTCTGCTATCTGAAGTCAAGCTTTCTAGACGCAAATCCATATGTTTTACCCAAAACTCCTTGTCCAGATGTGTACGGATCAGATCTGTTCCTATCCATTGAAGCAACGAACGCGGAGATCTCGACCAACGGGGATCCACCACTTCCTTCTCAAAGGGATCATGAACCTGGTGATCAGACAAGAGAAAAAGAGATTGACAAACCTCTTTTAACGGATCGGCAAACGCCGTTTTATGAAAGTGATGATCTCGAACCAGGTAGTCGGCCACAGTGTCTTTTCCCACATTTTTTCGACCGACCAGACCAATCAAAAGCATGATTATTTTTCTTCTTATTGTTCAAACAAGAAGAAGGACATCATTTCATTTTCCTAAGAATTCGTGATATAGATGGATTCAAAAACTTGGAAAAGGGTAGAGTCTTGATGTTTTTCGACTCACACTTGATCTCGTTTTGGATAGATGGATTCAAAAACTTGGAAAAGGGTAGAGTCTTGTTGTTTTTCGACTCAGACTTGGTCTCGTTTTGGATAGAAGGAGGTTCCGGTATCATGAATTGGAATTGACGGAGGGGAACCTCGTAAATAATGGCACACTGGTGAGAAAATCCAGAGCCCCAGATATAGCTAGAAAAAGAGTAGATTTGTCGCGCCTCGGATAGAAGAAAAAATTCCGTCATCGTTTCCAATACCTCCACGTAGGAGGGCTGATTATTTTTCAAGGTTTCCGGATCCATACCCAAATGAATAGGATTGGATGAGGTACTCTTCCACAATGGTTGTAGGGTGGTGATATAGTTTTTTAAGGGAGCCGAACTCGTCAAGAGTAACACAGGAGATTGAAAAAGTAGTCGATTTCTCAAGAGCATCTCTTCCAAACTTGAACAGTCAGGGAGTGTAGAAAAGTCTTGATCCTTCATCCTTATATGAACGACATCATACTGACCTGGAAACAGTTGAAGTTGTATCTGTTGTTTTTGAATATGGTATCTCATCACGAACGAAGGCGTCATCTGTGCTCGCACCGCCTTGATCGTTTCAGGTCTGATCACCTTTTTATAATCAAGTCCCCAAGGTTGGTAAAAATTGGATCGCACCACCACCACATCTTGAGTTTTCAGTAGATCAATCAAATTATCAAACTCACAATTTAACAAGTCGTGACAAGGAAGGTGAGAATAGACCTCTTTCGTGGAAGGTTCAAAACAAAAATGACATGGATGTTGAGACCAATCCACCACCACTCGATACTCAAATTTATCAGAAAAATGTTCAAGCCATAAGGTTCCTCGAAGAAAGTCACCTATACCAGGATGAGGGGGAAGATTAGTATAACGATGTACTACCAGCTTTTTGAACATTCGCTGATCCTACTTACTTACTATTATGTTAAATAATTTTTGAAGAAAAAAAGGTAAAGGTAAAAAAAAAAAGAAAAAAAAAAAATTAGAGAGAAGAAAGAAGAAAAATGTCCATCAGTCTTCAGGGAGCGCTTCGCACATGTAAGGTCGATGTGGGGTGGGCGGACAAGATTCAATCAGATCGGTTTGAGAACCCTGATCTGATGGTGTGTCCCGTCTGGAACGGGAGGGATCTGACGGGACGTCCCGTGTGTGCCGATTCCTTTTATACCAAGGTCGAGGGATGCAACACACCCCTGGACCGTGTTGATGTGGAGAATGCCCTCCGTCCTCAGTACATGGAGTATGTCAATCTTGACGCCTATGGATTCCGTTCTGATATCTATGACTCCAACACGGAGTCGTGTAAAGATCCCAACAATATGTTTTGTTACGAATCAGGTATCCGCACGGCAGGGCTTGACCAGATTCCCACGATTACTGGAAACTATGGCTACACGCCCAACGGAGCACAGGTGTACCCTCGTTGCGAGACCTACCCTTACGACCTGGCCCTCCAGCAAGAAGCCAATGTGGCCAACCAGTCCCGCAAAGCTCAGACCATGGAGCACTATGCCAACGCCAATTACCAAAAGAGGAACTCTGGATTTTAAGGAAGATTTCCTATCTAATTTTTTTTTCTACATGAAAAAAAACACATCTGCCATGGAGGAAGCAGAACTGGACCCGGAATTCTTTTGTCATCGATATCGCGAGCCTCGGATCACATCGGAGACTATGGCCCGTCGACACTGGGAACGGGCTGGGGGTAAAAAAAGTGGGAACGCCCACTCGGATCCAGCAAGGTTGGCCTACGGGGACTTGTGGCATTCAGATCATTATTCTACCGAGATCTATCGTCGTTTGGTTGTTCAGCGTGGTATTTTTCACCCACCTTCCCTTCTTACCAATTACCTCCTCCGATCTGAACCTCTTACGGTCTTTCACTCCACCATCGATCCAGAGGTTTCAACGCCTGATCATGTGATTTGTATTCATGTTTTTTACCCCCGTGTACTGCGAGAGATGATTCAAACGCGACCCTGGTGGTCGGCTCTCCTGGTGATGATCAATTTTTCTTTGCCCCTCACTTCACAGGAGCGTCAACAGTGGATCGATGAATTATCTCCACGTTTTCCTTTCTTGATCCTCACTCGCTCCCCCAACGCGGGCAGCGACATCCTCCCTTTTTTCCTCCAGTATCAGCTCTTACTCCGAATGCTACCCTATCGAACCAAGCCTGCATGGATCACCAAGCTTCATACCAAACTCTCTGAAAACGAACGGTCCATGTGTATGGACTATCTCCAGGTGGACCTTCAACTTTCAAGCATAAAAGAGAATGTCGGTATGATAGGTTCCAAGGACTGTTTTTTTTCGTATCCGTTACGGAACACGTATAACCGGTGCTGGCGTACTTATTATGAAAAAGGAAGTATGGAGTTCCTGTTCCGTTCGGCACGGGGTCATCCTCTTCTGTTTGCGGAAGAAGGAGAAGAAGAAAGCGATTGGATTTCCGACTTGTGTTTCTTTGCGGGGACCATGTTTACGATCCGTCCGATCATTGTGGAGGCGATGTGGGACCGCCTGTGTGGGACGGGTCTGATTGCTCGATTTCATTATACCTTTCGATCAGGAACGGATGATACGTTGGAGCATGCAACCGAGAGAGCCTTTGGATATTATGGTCGACGACTCGGATTGTCGATTCGAGAGATTGTGTCTTCCACCAAAGAAAAAAAAAAATAATTCACGGGATGGTAAAAGGGATGCGTGTCCAAGATATTTTTAAGGATGATTTTCCGATCAAGAAGGGGATCGATTTTATGTTGTTGGAGGACAGTGAATCGTCTCTTCAGGACTATCCTCGCATGGCCTTGAAGAACTGTGGGATCCTCACGGCGTGTCTGATGACAGGACAGTCGATGATTCCTTATCTTGAACGGGGTGCCAACACGGACGGGGTCACCGAGGACGGGGTTCCCTTCTTTTCACCTCTTCTCTGGGCGGCGATGATCCGTGTTCAGGAGTGGGAGCGTGAAAAAGAAGGCATGGAACTGCTGATGCTTTACAAGGCCGATGTCAACTTTATCGGTTTGTGTGGGTTTTCACTCCTTCATTATTATCTGGTTCAGGCTCTGCTCTATGATCGCGTGTATAAGCTTCGATGGTGGCTCGGCTTCCCCATGGTCAACCTTCATCTACCTATTCTCCTCATGTCTGGAAAAAAAGATAAAAAAGTGACACTGCTTTCTCCGCTGGCGCTTCTTCAACGTCTCGCAGAAAAATATCCAGAACGGATTAGTAGTCAACGCATGATTCAAGTCACCACTCTTTTGTTTTCTAAAGGCGCCTCGGTTCATTCGTGTCCTTCCGGCTGGATGACGGATATTTCTCAAATCAAGGCAGACCGTATTCTACGAGAAGAACGCAAAGACGCCCTGTACGACCGACTGTGTGCGCAATGGGGAGTGGGCGATGAGCCCGTCCTCTTACGATTCCTCATTCAAAATCGGACTCATCTTTGTTGTCATCTCATTCGCAACTGTCGCGTTCGCTACTACGAATCCAGAAAACTCATGGTTATCCCAACACCCCAGATGAACGACGTTGAAGATCTTCCTCTTTCACACCTCTTTTCTTTCTATCCGAAACCATCCGGCCTGGGCTTTATCTTTCATGCTTCGTACATGGAAAGTATTTTCAAGACGCATATTTTCCCCTACACAGGAGAGTCGATCGCACTTTCTCAAATCCGTCGTTGGCTGACCAAAATGTCGTCGTCCTCCCACATGCTCCCACGTGAGGAGTTTGTGCTGGAAGAGGTGATTCAGAGTTATCCCGAGTTTTTATGTCAAGATCCCATGGACTATGGAGGAATCACGCATGATTTATTACAAGAATGGGTGCGATACGTATTCCCCTACTCTCGTCTGTACCTCCTCCGATCCTTTCCCTTTCCCAAGGAATCAATGTACCACTACCTCTGTCAAGAAATGGTCAAGGGGTTTCCTTTTTCTTGCTTTCCTCGTAAAAAGACCCATCCTCATCAATCCTGGCAGGACATCTTTTTTTGGTCCAGTCATGACGCCATCCTTCAGGAATCGTTTCTCTACGCCAACTACCTCGAAGAACTCATCTCCCGACTTGAACTTTTTCGACAGGTTCAACAAAAGCTGGCTCCTCGTGTCTTTCATAAGTCTTTTACCGGTGGTATTCAGAATTTCCTCGAATCCGATGAATATTTTTTCACTCTCTCTCGTTTCCTCACTCCCTTCCTTCAAGAATATGAAATGACCATTTACCGTGTCTTTTCGATTCTCAAAAGTCTTTCCATGCTTTTCACCGTGAACGACGAGGACGAGGACGAGGATATGATGGTACCCCCCGCAGCGAGTGACCATACCCAAACATGAAAAACAACAAATAAATTGTCACAAGGGTAGATACCATAATAATTATAATGTGACAAAGATATCGCACCCATCGGGGAACTATTTTTTTACCATGAAGGTAACGAGCCAAACCATCATTCAACATGATCGTCAGTGTAATCGCCATCGCCGATACCAAGGCTTCGAAAAAAAAGGCGATATGATAATTACCATGATCCATCTTAATCAACGGCTGGATACGTCGATGATTCGGTTTGTTCATTTCTGTTTTATTACCATGCAGAGAAAGAAAGACAATACCATTTCTTTTTCTATATTTCTTGTACAATGAAGATCAGACGTTACTTCCATTAGATAGATTCGATCGCCATCTTTTTCTCGTCTGTCGGCGTCGCAGTGTTTTCTTCCTCGACGCTTTTTCCACTGCTGGTACTAGCACTGTGATGGTGTTGGTTTGGTAATCGAGTCTTGGAGTTCTTCTTAAACGTCATCCCTGGCTCCAATAGACTCTTAAATCCCGAATCAAGTAACCGGACGCGCGCCTCGAATAATTTCACTTGGATGCTGACCTTGTTGCCAACAAGAAGGCTTTCCAGTCGGACCGCACCGTAGATAAAACAACGACGATTGAGAAGCAGTGTCGGATCAATCGTCTCTTTCGTGATCTCGTCCGTGAACAACGTTCGGATCTGGACCTGATTCTCGTTACGGTACACATTGAGCTTGGCGTACAATAGTGGAGGCCGATCCTCCACAATCTTTCCCTTCTCCATCTTGTAGTACAACGGATTCAGACGATGCAGCTCGTTTTTGGTAAGATGGGGCTTGTCAAACTCCTCCCGGTTCTCCACCAGGAAATCCTTACACACCTCTGTGATATCATGCATCGCTTTGATAAATTGTGTCTCCTCCTCTGATGGTCCCTTCCTTCCCCACATCACAAGAGGAAGCTGATACCCCACCAACTGCTTGCCCACTGGATCAAACTGCTCCTGTAGACCATAGGATAGCAGCCTTGGCGTGGATAAAATAAGGTCGCCCCGTGTCCCATCCAAATGATGGGTCATGATACGCACCCGCTGCAGACGATCTGAATGATGCCGATCCGGTCTCTGAAAAATCAGATTCTGGACGTCGTAATGATGGTAATCAGTAAGCTGTGTGGAATACATTCCTTTCAAGTTTTTATTTTATGTTTCATCATCTTTAAATCAATTTTCTTTTTACCAAAAAAAAATAAAAATTTTCAGAGTAATAACCAAAAACAAGAATGACAGAACGTACCATCACACAATTTCTTCATGAACGGGGTCAAATAATATCAGAGGGTCATTCGGGACAGGTACCTCAGCAGCTTTTGGATCTGAGTCAGATCATTAAAGAACATTCTCGTTCCTATCCAACGGTCTCGATGATGGAGATTGGTTTTAATGCCGGTCATTCGGCCGAGTTATTTCTACGAGACCATGACAATCTGATGCTTACGTCCTTTGATATTGGTAGTCATTCCTATGTACAGGTCGCGAAAGAGTACATTGATAAAACCTTTCCAAACCGTCACACGCTGATCCTGGGGGATAGTCAAATTTCGATTCCTACTTATACCAAGCAGCATCCAGAAACCACGTTTGACATTATCTTTATTGATGGGGGTCACGAATATTCTATTGTCATGGCGGATTTAGACAATAGTTCTCGTCTTGCGCATTCTTCGACATTGGTCATCATGGATGATACGATCTATACCGAGGGCTGGGAAGAGTCTTATACAGTGGGTCCAACAAAAGCCTGGAAAGAATATTGTCAAGATCATAAGATCGTAGAGTTGGGTCGAAAGGATTATAGTAAAGGGAGGGGAATGTCATGGGGTACTTTTGTCAAGTAAAGAAAAGAAAACAATCCAGGATATGATTTTACAAAAAAAAAATCACATCCAAGAGTAAAAATGACCGCGGTGGTGTTGCGAGATATTGATTTTTCAAGTTGGTTGGCCTCACGTACATCCACTCGTGTAGAGGTCATTGGAAAAAATGGCCTACCCATGTCCGGTGAGTCCTTGATCATCCCTCCTCTCAACACCAACATTATTCTCGCTCGATTACCTAAGAAAAAACCTGTTCGACGTAAATTGGCGCGAGCGGTCAATATACCCATTAATTATCGTTTAGATATCGATGGTCAATATGCCATCTTTCAGCCGGGTCCAAGAGGATCCATGAATCAGCAGTATTCATGTGGTTGTTGTTGGGCCTATTCCATGGCCACCGCCGTGGCCGACGTATTTGCCGTGAGCAACAATTACGCCACCAATCCCAATCTCAGCTGGACCTATCTTCTTGCCTGTTATCCTAATCCCACCAATCCGATCACTACTGGGAACACGACTTCTGGTGTTGCCGGTGCCGCATTTCCTAACTCGCTTCAATGCGGTGGGGGGGACATTGCGTACGTTTCTCAGTGGATTGCTCAGAATGGTCTCTCTACCTCCGTCTGTGTGGATTATTCGTGGTGTGCGAATAATTCATTGTGTACCACGTCGGGTGCCACCACCGATCAGATGAATGCTCTCATTCCCAGCTGTGGTTGCTATGAATCCGGTGATTTCTTGAATTATACCATTCGCAATGTCGAACAATTCTCCGTGACGGATCCCGTCTATGATGCCAATGTCCTAATACTTCAGCTCAATATCAAGGAACATATTCTTCAGTACGGCACCGTGGTCGGATGTTTCCTTGTTTTCTCCAACCTTACCAATAATAAAGGCAACTTTAAGACGACTCTTAATCCAGAGGGTGTTTATCTTGAATGTGTAGGAATCAGCACCACCAATTCGTTTCAGATACCCACCGGATTCACCACGGAGGATGCCGATACGTGCCCCTTGGCCTCCACCGCGGCCACTCCCCTTTCCCTTCTTGGAGCGCACGCCGTGGCGGTGGTGGGATGGGGACAGGCCGCGGTCGATCCCTCCCTCATTTCTCCTGCCGTACTTTCCAACACGGCGTATACCATCAATAAGGCGCCCGATGGAAAAAACATCATGGTGCCGTATTGGTGGGTGAGGAATTCGTGGGGCAATACGTTTGGGGAAGGAGGGTATTTCAAAATGGCCATGTACCCCTTTAACAGGGTCAGCCAGTTCGAGAGGGCCATTCAGGTGAATTCAAGGGGATCCCCTCAAGGTGCCGGAGGATTTGTGGTGTTCGAGGCAGGCACCATCACGCGTGTCTCTCGTTCTCAAAACAACGGTCTCGGGAACACGTCCTCGACAACCACCACCATCCTACCCAATAAAAATAACGAAATCAACTCTGGATACTGGCCCAATGGTCGTTCCACGACTGAATTTTTCACGACCGATCCCTACAACCCGAATCTGGATGTGATTCCTGCCGTAAAGACCCTTTCCACCACCACCCTCGCACCACCACCACCACCACCTTCCACCTCGCCACCTCCACCTTCCACCTCGCCACCACCTCCACCTTCCACCTCGCTACCACCGATTCCTCCTTCTTATTACTCACCTCTTCCGGTTCCTCTCGATATTCACAATCCTGTCTCACCAGAGACACCGCCTGTTGAAAACAATGACTCCTCGGTCAAAATCGGTGTATTGATTGGTTGTATTGTAGTATTATTGCTTTTAGTTTTGTCAACACTTGGACTCGCGGTCTATGACCTTTCCACACCTAAAAAATTTTAGAAAAAAAAAAATATCTTGGACAGGGTTAGAGAGAGATCGATCATGGGCAGTAATTACATACTTCCCGGAAACCAGTACTTTGGACCCATTGCTCCCCTGCCTCAGCAGTCGTTGGTGATCAAAACCAGTAAGAACGGTATCAGCCAAGCCTCTAAGAACCAGGACATCAATACCCATGTGTATTACACCACCACCTCCAATAATACCGAGGAAATCACCGACGCGTACGTCCAGACCAACGTGAGCTCCACCGAGGAAGGAACTATTATTCAGTTAACCGCCACCCTCACGGACACCAACAGTCCCGATAAGGACACCATCGTCATCTCTGGTGGATTCCCCTCCTCGCTCTTTGACGTGGTGTCTCCCCCCTCCGCCAAATCCGTGACTGTCAAGACGGGCTATGCCACCTACTTTGAGGCCGACACAGCCGATCTTCAGTTCCCCGTCTGCCAGCTCTTGACGACCTCCAATGTGTCCAACACCACCTCGGCATGGACCCTCACCATCCCCGCACCTTCCGCTACCACCTCCACCATTACTCAGATCAGTGTGACGGCGACCCTCTTTGTGCCAGCGAACGAGTATAGTTAACTATTTCCAGATGACGTCTCACAACCAAAAAGGTTTTGATTCCCCTCTTTTTTTTCAGAATTGTTGAAAAAAAAAACCCAACTAACGATTTTTCCAGGGAAGACCCAAGCTAATAAAAAGGAAAACCACCAGGAATAACAACAATAGACTCAACCAAAGGATCCGAAAACCATCCAACAAGACGGAACTTTTCCAGCACAAGAGGCTCTGAACCATGAAAAAAATGTCCCATGGGGATTGGGTTTTGGAGTACTGAAAAAGAGAAATAAGAAACCATATCCATTGGTGAGAGGGTGGCGTCAGCATCATAAGAAACGCCCAGAAAAAAACATACAAGGATACCGTTAGTTCCTGATGAAGACGCAACACCGACATTTCTAGGATCAACAGGTTGTTTTCACCCACTAATGGATTCAGTGCCCTCTGAAGGAGGTAGGGAAAGGAGACGGCATTATGACTATTCTGAATGACCGTCGTCGAACACGGCTCCAACATGGACAAGACTCGTAGATGTTTCTGCCGGGCCAGACCATGGAGACACATGTCCATATGATAGTACAGTTTTCCTTTCATTTGTTGGAGCACGGCGGTGGCGCCTCGGCGGTTAAGGAGGTAGCACGATGTTCCACTCCAGATCGAAGGAGGTGTCAAGAGGTCTTTCAAGTCCTCCCTCACCGTTTGGGTGGGAATGGGAAAGAGAAAACGGTTCAGCCAGTTTTGGTTCAGGTTTTTATACGCCGTGACCCCCATTCCCCCCATAATAATCGCATCCACCCCTTCTTCTTCCTCTAAAATCCTGCTGTCCTTGATACGTACCGCCACCTCTCGCCAATCTCGGATAAATCGACAGTCATCCTCCATGATGAGACAGTACGGATCAGAGGTTTCGTAAAGAAAAGTTTCCAACACCCGCAAATGACTCGCCCCACACCCAAGAATAGAAGGCGTCGTAATGTACCGCAAGAAAGGATCGTCGTTGATCTTTCCTCGTTGACTCTCTGAAAAATTTTTTCCATATAACGCCTCCACGCGAATGATATCCAAGTGCTGACCATACGTCTCTGCATTTTCTATCAACCCATCATACCTTTCTTGATCTTGGGGAAGAGTTATCACATAGGCCTTTAACTTCCACGACATGTTTATTTTCTTTTGCTTTTTTTTTCTTCTTACATCTTGAGACTTTTTTTCTTCTTTCTTTCCCATGTAAATCCATTTAATGACTGAAACCGTATAGAAAAAAAAAATGGAAAAAAACGAAATTAATCAACAAGCCAAGGGTGGTAGTGAACTCATGCTGGAACGTTTGTACAAGGATCTTCCTTCGGAGCTTTTAGACCATTTCCAGATTATTCCTTGTCGGGTCCGAGAAGTGAATCCTGACAAGAAACGGATCCTTTGGCTCCAAGATCTGCCCAATGATAAGGAGTGTAGCCATCTTGCGGACCCGGCCTCACGCAAGCGTTTTGACAAGATTGTGTTCAATTCGTATTGGCAACAGCAAATGTTTAATGTGTACCTCGGAGTACCATTTTCAGAAGGAGTGGTTCTTCCCAATGCGATCTATCCGATCCGGATCTGTGGCGATTGTAAGGAGCCTATTCATTCGAAACGAACCATACGATTGATTTATCATACGACACCCCACCGTGGACTGGAAATTTTGGTTCCGGTGTTTGAGGAATTGTCTCGTACGGATCCGTATTTAGAGCTCGATGTTTATTCCAGTTTTTCTTTGTATGGTCAGAGCTGGACGGATCGTAACAAGCCGTATGAAGAGATTTTTGAACGATGTCGTCAACATCCCAAGATACGGTATCATGGCGCGGTCACCAATCAAACGATTCGTGAGGCCTTGTGTCACTCTGACATCTTTGCCTATCCCTGTATCTGGCCCGAAACCGCGTGTCTTGCCGCGATTGAGGCCATGTCTGCGAGGAATGTCATTGTCTGTTCCAGTTATGGAGTCCTTCCCTTCACCACGGGTGGGTTCGCTCAACTCTATCCTTACACCGAAGATAAAGCGGAACACACCCTGCGTTTCAAAACCGCCTTGGAGAAAACCATCCTTCGAATGCGCCAAGAAAACGGGTTTACCACTCTCTTGGAACAACAAAAGAAGTACGCCGATACCATGTTTGATTGGACCCACGTTCGCGAGGATTGGAAACTCCTTCTTTCCTCGTTGATTTAAGAACAAGACGGAGACATGAAGAAAAGATGATCGTGGAGGTGGATTCCATGGTGAGTTTACAGGCTTTAGCGTCGACCCTCCTGGAGCAGAAAATGGTGATTGACTTTTATACGTCATGGCGCCCTTATTCAAGGCGTTGTCAGAGCGAGAACAATTTCATGACATGACCTTTGTTAAAGTGAATGGGGATCTTGCGGAGGATGTGATGGAAGCGTTTGAGATAAGTGGATTTCCGACGATCGTGGTGTGTGAGACGGATGCTACCAATGGTCGTATCAGGATTTTGGATCAGGTGGTGGGTCTGAAAACAGAGGCTGCCTTGGTAGAAATCATCGTCGCCTGCCAGGAAAGGTCTCCGTAATCAAATTCTTTGAAATGTCCTTGTTCCACCATGATTCCATCGTATTGGATGAATTTTGGATTCATTCTTTTTTTCAAAAAAAAAAAAAAAAAAAAAAAACTGAGACTACCCCGGTTCCGGTCGTAGACTGGCCTTCAAAACATCAAGAAGTCTTTATCCATTCTTCCCACAAGATCACCGACCGGTCCAGATTTTTTGTAGGGGGAGTGAATCGAGCCTGCCTTCTTCCCACGCCTTGAGGGTGACTTCCACTGGACCGTATTCATAAATGTTTCCGAGAAGGGCGGGAATCTTTGTTTGTTGTTGATGGTAGCTACAGACACATGCAAAGACACGTTCCATGTTGGATCGGTCACCCCGACCATGAATGGAGGGCAATAAACGATCGGGAAATCCATACTCTTGGTGGAGCGCTTCCAAGAAATCGAGAGACATCATGGACATGACCCCAAAACAGCCTTGCCATTTCGTCTTGTCCAGATAAAAGGCCACAAGTTGGTCGGCATGATGGAGACAGGAGAGCAGGGCAATATTCTCCGTATCCACGTCGTACCAAGAAGGAAAGGTCCAAAGAAAATGAACAGGTAGACTCGAAGGACTCGGCAGGTTGATCCCGTTTAAGAAGACGCTATCATGAAGAATCAGAGCCCGTGAAAACGGTCGAAGTCGTAGAAAGTAGTGGTAGCCGAGGATTTCTCCCCGTCCTTTCCAACACAGGGGTACCTGGATAATACCGAGCATATTCTTTTCCTCTTGAAGGGGTGAGACCATACTGGGATCACTGTGATCATCCACAATCAAGACGGGCGTCTCTGGGTAATAGTGCTGGATTCTTTTCCACGAGATTTGCCAATATCGATCGGTCAGCTCGCTAACCACATGACGCACTATAATCACACCCCAGTCTCTCTTCATCTTTGTTTATTTACCGGGACCGAAATCCTTTAGACATGCTTGTGAGCGTTGATGAATAAAAAAAAAATATTTTAGGATATTTTTTTTCGAGTCTAATAAACACGACCGCCAATGAATTATAATTTTCTTTTGGAGGGAAAGACCATCCAAGACCGAAGGGCGTTTCGCACCCTTCCCAAAATTACCCCGGTGTTAGAGAATACCGAGGGTAAAGTCATTCTTCCGGAAGGAATCCCCCAATTCCTCAAGACCATGATCGAAACCTCGTCCAAACCCCTTTCTCCCGAAGTTCAGATCTCTCTCCAGAACTATCTCGACAAAAGCGCACGATCAAAACAAAAAGAAGAACAAGTGGTCGAAGAATCCTCCACAACATAAACAACAAACTCGTGACCTTGAAACTATCATTTTATTTTTTACATCTTTAAACATTTAAAACACCGAATTTAAATTGTAGTCACTTCTTATCCTTGATCGATGAAATATAAAATTTAAAATCGGCGTTTTAAATGTTCAAAGGTGTAAAATATCAAAAAAATTGGTCTCAAGCCAACATGGTTTGGAATATTTCCCTTTAAGTCGTCATCATCACATCATTACAAGGTGGACGATTCAAGAAAAATTTTGACGACAGACCGGACAGGAATCAAATCCATGTTCCAGTACGCGGTTCATACAATCATGGTGAAAGCCGTGACGACAGAGAGGGATCTGAACACGAGAGTACAAGAGGATGGGTTCGAGACAAATGCCGCATTCCCTCTGAATGATCATCTTCCAGTCGTGTAGGATCGTCTTGTGAATAGAAGAAAAAACACGCTTCGTCATGGTGACCGTTCCCTCAAAAAGGTTGGCAAGAAATTGCTGTAAAAGTGGACGAAGAATCCGCGACGTTCTGATTTCGTCCGGAGGCGAATTCGAGGACAAGTGGATCGCAATCTCAATCTCTCTCATTTTCTTTCTTTTTTTTTCCTTCTGAAAAAAAAAAAATCATTCTTTTGTTATTCCATCATGACTTAGCAACATGTCTTTCTTTAGGAAAACACACTCATCACATCGCATCATGCTTGAATGTATCCTGGATATGAGAGAAGCCGGGTTGATTCGAGATATGATGGGAGGTCATGAAGAAGGAGATGGATGGGCGAGCCGTGTTGAATCTCTTACCGTCGGAGATCTTTTGATCCAACAAAAGGAATCACCGCCACGACCTCTTCTCCTCATTGAGCGAAAAACCGTAACGGATCTTCGACAGTCTCTCCTCGATGGTCGATACCATGATCAGAGAAAACGATGGAAACAAATGATGGTCGATCATCCTTCCTGTCGCGTGGCCGTGTGGATCGAAGGTGACCTGCTCTCCCTTGAGCCTACCATGACATCCACCCTTTTAAATGCTCTCTTGAGACTTCAGAGCATTCATCGTATCCTGGTCTACCAGGTACGAGATCGGAACGGGTTTGTGCGAAGCCTGAGAATGGTCTTGGAAAAGTTGGTCAAGACGCCTCTTCATCTGGTGGAGGAGGAAGCCACGACTACGGCGACGTCCTTGGATATGGGAAAATACAAAAAGACGCGGGATGTGGACGCCCACTGTTTATGGTCCCATATTCTTGCCTCCATCCCGGGCTTGTCCAGGGACACCGCGCCGGCGATCATGAGGGTGTTTCCGACGCTTTGTGACTTGATTCAACGGGCGATCGAGGATCCTGACGCGGTGGAGAAACAGCTGGCCGAGATCAGACCTTCTGATAAACGACGCCTTGGATCGGTCCTCGCGCGTCGGATCGTCGGGCTGTTGTTAACAGACTGTCGTCAAGAAAAAAAAGAAGAAAAAAAAAAAGAGGAATGAAATAAAAACACGCGGAATTATGATATGAATGGATCTTGGAGGACCAAGCATCATCCATCGGATGAGCCGAAACCTCACGTCACCAAAGCCTGGATCGAGGACTGGCGAGAATTGTTTTGTATGACAAATCTCTTGCCTGATTTTCACCAGGACATCCCCGAACAATTTAATTGCATCACGAGGATCATCATCTTTTTGATTCTCTTTCTTTACCTCATGTACGGGTGGAACATGTACGTCCTGATCTTGATCGGGGTCATTGTTCTGTTGATCCTTTTATATTTTGCCTGTTATAAACGAATGTTTTCCCCCGTCAAGGAATCGTACCACGCGCCGCCCTTGCCCTCTGCCATGGACATGGCCCGTGTTGTGGGTCGCACCTCGCTTTCCAATATAAAAGCGAGTCCTGAAGTTCGACCTCCGTCGTCGTCTTCTCAGAATATGTTGTTGTATAATTCTTGTGAAAAGAATGTTCCCCTGACAATTCCAGGACACCTGTCCAATCCGACACCCATTGATGTCCAGCAATCAGGTCTGTGGTGTCCTCCCTGTAATCCTGCGGGCCAGCTTCCGATCAGTGAGATGACAACAAGTCTCAATCAGAAGCTGGTAGGGGGAGCCAATCCCAAGACACGCATCATGCCGGTGATTCCTCCTCCTATCTGGGATCCAGATACATGGTCACCCAATGATTTTGTGGTGCCTTTCAAGATCAATGACCAACGTCGACAGGAATTGCATCAGAATGGATATGTGACCTGGGACAAGGACATTCCTCTCCAGAAAAAGGCCAAGAATCTCGACCAGTATTCCTGTCGTCCTTCCACTGGCCGACAAACGCAGCAGCAACATGTTCGACCGATGCCACCTCCTCCGAAGAGGATTCCTATCTCCCAGGTCGAGCGAGAAGACGGAGCCAATGTCATGGTGGAGGAATATTCCGCACCACAATACGACAACTCCCAGTATGGTCAGTCGGTAGAAACCAGGCAGCAGTATGTCTCCAACTTTATGGACACGGCTCCCGGTTACTATCCTCAGAACACTGAGTACAATTACCCGGTCAATCTGGCACCTGATTCGTGCCAATACTCGCCAGAAATGAAGGAATATAACAAGAATCTCTTTACCATTCCTCTTCAACCCAATGTCTATACGCGTTCTCAGGTCAATCAAACAGATGCGAGCATGTCCAACCTCGGAATCTCCTTTACTCAACCTCACCTTCCCACCGGATGTCAGATGGATGATCGTGGGAATATGATGATTACAGAATACGATCCGACACAGTACCCCTCCGAGTACCTGCTTCGAGGCCGGGACCCCTTTGCGAACGATATTCGTCGCGAAGAGGTCTATGATCCGCGCCTCACCGGCTATGGAACATCCTACCGTTCCTACGTCGATCCACAAAGTGGTCAGCCTCGTTTCTTTTATGATGATGTCGACGCCCATACACAGTATAACTACCTCACCCGAAACAAGATTGATTTTACACGGTTCGGTCCGATCACAGGACCCTATGAGCCCAATGATCTGGGCGGGATGGATGTCAGAGACCTGGCCAATCAGACGTTTCACGATGATGTGATGAAACAAAGGACGGAGCTTCAATCCCGTCTGATGGCTAAAAACAGCCACAGGGAATGGCAACAGCGGGCGGCCCCGATCCATACCAACTCGTTTGGACGAGGCAGCTGTGGACCTTCCAGCGCCTCCTCGTATGCCGGTCCCCGTGGATTCGGTTAAATCGATCTATTTTCATTGTTCTTGGAATCTACAATGAAAAGCTGTTCAGAGACTCAGAGGACACGCGAAATAAAGCTGAATCGAGAAGTAAATACTCAGCATTTGAATCAATTGACTGGCCGAGACGTGGTATTTTTGAGAAGGAGACATGAAGAGAAAAAAGAATAAAAGAGGTAGATGAAAACAAACCCATTCTGATAAAGATTGAGGAGATTGCCACGAATACTCTGGATGTTTGTGGTAGGCAAGCAGCAAAGGGATGTGATGAGAAAAAAAGTCCGTGAACCACAACATCGGTGGACGAATGATCATCTTACAAAACGGAACCGTCAACACTCGCGGATAGACATGTGTAAGATAAAATCCACCCACCGCACTCTGAAGGGCCAGGGATCGATGACACCTTGCTCGCCATTCCGTACTCGGCACCGCACAAAATACCATTCCCAAAATCCCCGTCCAGATCGTTAAATAAGAAATGGAGCCTATCACCAAGCATCGGATCGAAGGAAGTGATTGACACCAGGCTTTCCATCGGTGAACGTGGTAAAGATCATCCAGATACTGTAGCTGGTGATAATAGCTCATACTGAACTTATTCTTTCTTACAATCTTTTCTGAAATGTTAGATCCTTTTACAGACAGAAAAAAAATCATACAGAGATAAACGAAAGAGCGTAATGAAGATCAGTGAGAAGGATCGGCAATGGATCCAACACAGGGTTCGTCATTCTCCGGTGGAGTACATGGGTTTATTGGTCCGAACGAATAAGAGAGGTTTATGGGAAAAGGAGATGATGGTTTCTCGATCCCAGATGGAACGGGTTTTACGAGCGGTCAAGAAACGGGGTACGCCGTACCAAAAGGAGAGGATCCTTGTTCATACCCATCCCCTTCACGAGTCCCCATGCCGGTCTGATTTCCCAACACTTCAAGACATCATAACGACTCTGGAGTATGAATTTCCACTGCATCTTATTTTTACAGGAGGAGGCGTATTTGTTCTCGAAAAGACGGATCGGCCGATCCAGCCTCTTGCATTGTTGGAGGAAATTCTCAAGCTAGAAGATCACTTTTGTCGAGTGAGGAAAAGTCCAACCTTCATTGTGGAGCGGTACAATAAGATTTTTCAGTCTCGAGGTATCCTCTTTTCATTCTTACCCCCAGTAAATGGATAAATGGATATTCTGAAGGAATTACAAAACTATAAGATAAATACACAATATGAACGTGATTTATTCACAGACACACCGTGTGTTTCAAGGAAAATTTATGACGCCTCGTCAGACCGCCCGTCTTCCCCGTGTCTCGTTTGCGCACCGACCCCGTACATGGTACACACTGGCCCTTGTGGACCCTGACGCAAGAGGAGGGCTCAAGATCCATTGGTTGGTCGAGACTATCCCGGGCGATGACGTGTCCCACGGAACAACTATCGTTCCCTACCAGGGCCCAAAGCCCCCTAAAAATACTGGAATCCATCACTATATTTTTTTAGTATGGGAGCAAGGATCAAAAAATATCGCAACCTCTACTTATTTTACAAGCGCTCACATAGAACGGAGCCAGTAGCGTCGGCGTGCGGGAGGTGTGGGAGACGCTTTGGGAGGCAGAGACAACAGCGACTGGCGGTAACAATGCAGGGAGTGATAATCTTCTTTGAGAGGATCCAACGGTGCGAAACAGGGAAGGGTTGTTTTCAGACGAAGATCGGTGCCTACCGTTCGGTATCCGAGACCGATCTCAAAACGAGGTACGGGAATACTTGGTTGACGAGGGACTGGATCTAAAGGATGGAATAATCGGAAACTTTTTTTCTTAAGGCCCAGTTGATGGTGGTAAAACTCCCGAAAGGCTCCATCCCCGACCATGGGGGAGGCGATCGTGTACACCGCCTCGACAAGATTGGGATCGATCATTGCGAGATGCATACTGGCAAGGGTGGCGAGGGCACCACCGAGGGAATGACCGGTAAAGGTCCATTGTCGAATGGATTTAGCGTATCCTTTGAAATCGAGGAGGAGGGACATGAGTTGTTGCTGGAGAGACTCACCGGACGGCTTTTTGGCGGAACAGGGCATGCTGACTTCGTAACCGGGGCGACATGGAACATCGATCTTGCTACTGTAAAAGGGAAGAATGTACTCACAGACACCGAGACGGGCATTGCTGGTGTTGCCGGGGAGTGGTCGGAGGTGGCTTTTACAGAGGTCTTTACAATAGCAAAGAGAGGTTTTGGTCTTGACGGGAGAACCGGTATTGCTGGTGTACATGTTGTAAAATCCCTGATGAACGCGGACGGCCGTTCGAGGTTGGAAGGCCTCGGTATGAAGGAGGGGCTGGCTGATTCCGATGACCTTGGGATCGGCGACCAGCGTGCTTCGAAAAATATTTTCTTTTTGAAACGAAATATTGGTAGCCCAATCGGCTCCGTTCTGGGTGCCCCGAAAGACAACGATACCTCTTGTCGGATCTGATGAAACGTGTCCCACAAATCCGATCAGGGTGGTGACGGGATCGACATGATCCACATCAAAAGTGCGGGTTATGAGGAAATTAGTGATCCCATTGGATACCGAACGAACTACCAAAAGACGGATATTGGAAATACCAAACTGATTCATGCATCGTTCGATGGTTTGTAGGCGAACGACATGGGTTTGTGATTTTTTCTCGTAATAATAAATCTTTTCAATCAGACCAAGGTACCGCTGCCAATCCGGCCCTTCTTTGTTTTCCTTGTTCGGAGTAGAACGCGTGGGTGAAGAAAGGGTGGGAAATTCCATATTTTTTCTTTTTTTGATAGACTATATTTTATTTTGAACTATTTTACACCGAGTCGGTGTAAAAATATAAAATCTAGTCCTCACGATGAAATAGCTTGAAAAAAACGAGGACAATGATCGAATAGGCAAAGACGAAAAGGACGTAGGAGACGGGGAACAAGACAAAAAGGGCCAGGGAGTAGAAAAAAAGCAGAGTAAAACTTAGACAGCACAAAACGCAGATCCGGTATCCATAAAACAGAAGAGATACAAAGTCGATGTGAGACCACGTCCACCTTTCTAAAGGAGGTCTCCAATTCATCCTTTGACGACACAGTGGGCAATTCACATGATGATGCTCGACTAACTGGTTGACACAGACGGTATGCATTTCATGACCACATGTGGACAATTTTGTGGTAGTAGCCTGACGACACTCCTCTAAACAAACCGGACATTCTGTCATGATGTCCTATTATTTTGATTCATCATGGTGAAAATAAAATAGAAATTCATTTTTCAAAATCAAGTTCAATCTCATCCAGGGTTTGATTTGCGAGAAGGATGAAACGAGGAACGAGAGACGACATATCTTGTGAGTTATTTTCTAAAAGACTATCACGACGTTCCTTGGTGGTGTGGTCACGGGCCGGAGCGCCGAGACGCAGACACAGGTCAAAGACATAGGTCACAAGACGAGATACGTCTGTCGAATTATACACCTTATACTCCATCATCTGATGAAAGAGGCTGGGATCAAGGTTTTCTTCCATCTCCCTCCAGAGAGGAGACTCCGGACGGACCAGACGTTGAAGTCGCTGTTTAATCTCGGTGTATAGACGCGTCAGCCAGTCCAAGTCTGGTGATGAACTCTTTATTTTTTCTTCCAAAAGATCCTGAAAGGCCTGGTAGTAGGTGTTCCGGATTTGATCTTCCATGTTTTATTTAACAGATTCTTTTCATTAGGTGCCTATAATGGTGAAAGTAATTTGCATACTGCTTGCTGCTGTGGTCGTAACTTGATAAATAGAAAATTTGGTGGACGTTGTGGCGATGGTGGTCGAAGTATTTCCGACTATGTGTTGTGTATTATTTAATCCAGCATAGCTGATGTAAAATATAGAACTATATACGGTAGTGAATGAAACATTGGTGTTGTAGGTCATGGTAAAGAGGCTGCTATTTCCAGCAGTAGCATAAGTAGAACTGAATGATAAGAATCCTGTATACATTTTCAATCCGGCCATGTTGAAGTAATAACCACTAGTAGTAACACCGCTGTAAGTAGTCGATGACGGGACGGTAAGGACGGGTGGGTAAGAGGTTGCGGAAGGTAAATACAGAGCCGAAGAAATGTTGACGTAGGTAGCATTGATTGTGGAGAAATTTCCAATGTTGGCAGTACCATTACCGATAGGACCCAGGAAGGAAGTGGTGGCAATATGACTGGCGGCATTCACCGTTGTGAAATTTCCGATGTTGGCAGTACCATTACCGATAGGACCCAGGAAGGAAGTGGTGGCAGTGATGGTGGCGCCATTCACCGTGGAGAAGTTACCGATATTGGCGGTACCATTACCGATAGGACCCAGGAAGGAAGTGGTGGCAATATGACTGGCGGCATTCACCGTGGAGAAGTTACCGATATTGGCGGTACCATTACCGATAGGACCCAGGAAGGAAGTGGTGGCAATATGACTGGCGGCATTCACCGTTGTGAAATTTCCGATGTTGGCAGTACCATTACCGATAGGACCCAGGAAGGAAGTGGTGGCAGTGATGGTGGCGCCATTCACCGTGGAGAAGTTACCGATATTGGCGGTACCATTACCGATAGGACCCAGGAAGGAAGTGGTGGCAGTGATGGTGGAGCCATTCACCGTGGAGAAGTTACCGATATTGGCGGTACCATTACCGATAGGACCAAGGAAGGAAGTGGTGGCAGTGATGGTGGAGCCATTCACCGTGGAGAAGTTACCGATATTGGCGGTACCATTCCCGATGGGACCGAGGAAGGAAGTGGTTGAGGTTACTGTTCCAAACACTCCCGTGGCTCCCGTCATCGATCCAAAGGTCATTCCCGCGATGGAGTAATAGGCAGAACTCGTCTGTGGTGCCGTTATGTACTGTCCTGAGGATGACATGGCCACTGAAAATAAAGAGGTCACGGTTGAATTGTACGTCCATGTGGTTCCAAAATCAGAGGAGTAATAGATTCCACCACCATAGACCGCCGCGACCATGTACTGACCAGAATAGGAAACCGATACTGTATATAGGTTGGCGGTTATAGTTGTGGAAAGTGTCCACGAAGAACCATAATTATTCGAGATGTAATATCCCTGACCTTGAGTGGTAATGATAATATATTGACCGGAGGCCGACATGGCACACCAATTATAACTGGTTGAGGTACTTGAGTTGGAATAAATCAAGGTCCATGTACGACCATAATCTTGTGAGGTGCAGATACCTAGTCTAAAGACGCTCATGGCTTGGTATTGACCAGAGGCAGAAATGGAACCGTATAGGTACGAACTTCCTCCTGTATACCCGGTGGCGGCGGTCCAGGTCACACCGTAATCAGAGGAATAATAAGGATAAGTGGTTTGTCCGAATGCTGTTTGATACTGTCCAGATGCTGAAACACCAATGGAG
>Ga0214919_10000203_pt1 | contig 102757 bp, 113 predicted proteins | sample LL1503_MetaG_FD_177994 | JGI IMG/M metagenome (GOLD analysis project Ga0214919, IMG submission 177994) | Freshwater microbial communities from Lake Lanier, Atlanta, Georgia, United States - LL-1503 | ecosystem: Environmental > Aquatic > Freshwater > Lake | place: USA: Georgia | collected...
GTAGACGGAAATAAATTAGAAAGTAACTATTACGTCCTTTGTAATTTTTTAAGACCTATAAAAGAAAATTATTATACATGTAAGCCTGTAATAGATTTTATATACGGCTACAATACCTCCTCTGATCTGTTCCTATTATAAAAAGGAACTATTTTTTAGTGATTCTCTATAAAAAATAAAGATTTTATGAAAATTTGTATTTTTGGATCTACTGGATTAGTAGGATCCAATTTGTATAAAAGATATTTAGAAAAATACCCAGATTCTTATATACTTGCTCCAAAAAGATATAATCTTAATCTTCATAATAGGGAGGAAACTATAGATTATTTAAAAAGAAATAAACCGGAAGTTGTTTTTTTATGTGCAGCTAAGGTTGGAGGAATAAAAGCAAACAACGATTTTAAGGCTGATTTCATAACTGACAATCTAAAAATTCAATCTAATGTTATAGAAGGATGTTATTTAGCAGGTATAAAAAAATTAGTATTTCTTGGCTCCTCTTGCATATACCCTAAAGATTGCCAACAACCAATAAAGGAAGAGTATTTAATGACTGGGCCTTTGGAGGAAACAAATGATGCCTATGCTATTGCAAAAATAGCAGGAATTAAAATGTGTCAGTCTTATAGAAAACAGCACGGATGTGATTTTATATCAGTAATGCCTTCTAATCTTTATGGGCCAGGAGATAATTTTGATTTGACATCAAGTCACGTATTACCAGCTTTAATAAGAAAATTTCACGAAGCTAAAATAGAGAATAAGCCATTTGTTGAGCTATGGGGAACAGGAAATCCAATGCGTGAGTTTTTGTATGTTGACGATTTAGCTGATGCTCTTATTTTTCTTTCCGAAACCTATTCTGATGAGAAAATAATAAACGTAGGATCTGGAACTGATCTATCAATTAAATTACTAGCTCATTACATTCAAAAAGAGGTAGGGTACACAGGGGAAGTGATTTTTAATGATTCATATCCCGAGGGGACTATGAGAAAAGTAATGGATTCTTCTAGAATATTTGAGATGGGATGGAGCCCAAAATATTCATTAGAAGATGGAATTAAAAAGACATATTCTTACTATAAAGAAATGTATGGAAAATAAAAAAAAGTGCATTATAACTGGTATTAACGGACAAGACGGAAGTTATCTTGCCGAATTTCTTCTTGAGAAAGGATATGAAGTTCACGGAACTATCAGGAGATCTTCTTCTTTCAATACACACAGAATTGATCATCTTAGAGGTAAATCTAATTTTCATTGGCACTATGCAGATGTCACTGATCCAGTTTCTATTAGCAATCTTATTTCTAGTATAAAGCCTGATGAATTTTACAATCTTGCTGCTCAAAGCCACGTAAAGATATCATTTGAAATACCTTATTATACTGGGCAAGTTGATGCTATAGGCACTTTAAATGTATTAGAAGCAATTAGATCGCATTCACCAAACACTAAACTTTATCAAGCATCCACATCTGAGCTATATGGTAAAGTACAGGAAATACCACAAAACGAAAACACACCATTTTATCCAAGATCCCCTTACGGAGTAGCAAAACTTTATGGCTTTTGGATAATTAAAAACTATAGAGAGGCATACAATCTATTTGCATGTAACGGAATCCTATTTAATCACACATCTCCAAGAAGAGGTGAGAATTTTGTTGAGAAAAAAATAGTTGATGCTCTTGTTGATATTATTCACAGCAAAAAAATAAAAACATTTTCTTTGGGTAATCTAAATTCTCAAAGAGATATAGGACATGCTAGGGAATATGTTGTTGGTATGTGGAAAATGCTACAACGCGAAACGCCAGAGGATTTTGTTCTTGCAACTGGAGTAACATATACTATTAGATCTATTGTTGAAATGACAGCTTCTATTCTTGGAGTGCATATAATATGGGAAGGTGAGGGATTAAATGAAGTAGGAAAAAATAAAGAAACAGGGGAAGTTCTTGTTACTATAGATCCTAAATATTTTAGACCTTCTGAAGTTGATCTTCTAATAGGAAATCCAGAAAAAGCGGAAGAGCTATTAGGATGGAAAGCTGAGATGGATCTTAGTTCAATATTAAGAGAAATGGTTGAATCTAAAATTAAAGAGAATGTATACTGATTTATTATTAAAGGAGATGGAATATCTTTCTAAAATTCCAGTTGACAGAATTTCTGGATTTGTACAAACAATTGAAGGATATGCTAAAAATCACACTAGAATAATAACATCAGGTATGGGCAAGGCAGGACAAATAGCTCATACATTTTCTACTACACTAAGCTCAACAGGAACACCCTCTTATTTTTTGCACCCAGCAGAAGCTCAACATGGAGATTTGGGACTTATTGGGGAGGACGACATTTTAATTATTTTTTCAAATTCTGGTAAGACAAGAGAAGTTCTTGAGCTTATCGATCTTTCTAGAAACCTTAACCCTAATCTTAAAATATTAAGTATAGTTGGTGAATCAAACGAAGAGTTAGATATGAAAACTAATTTTGTTTTAAAGTTTGGCCCTGTGGAAGAAATCTGTCCTCTTGGATTGACCCCAACAACATCTACAACATGTATGTCAGTAATCTGTGATTTAATTGTTGTTGGACTAATGAGAATTAAAGGTTTTACAAAAAATGAATATTCAAAAAGACACCATGGAGGATATCTTGGAAAAAAATCAAAAGACTAAAATATTAATAGCAGGCCCTTGTGTTATACAATCATACGATCTTTGTTTAGAGATCGCTAATGAAGTAAAAAGAGTATCTGAACTGTATGGATTTAAACCAATATTTAAAGCAAGCTACGATAAAGCAAACAGAACATCTGGGGATTCTTATAGAGGACTAGGTATTGAAGATGGCTTATTTATATTAGATAAAGTTAGATTTTCTACCGGTCTTCCATTTATAACTGATGTTCATTCAGTAGAAGAGGTAAGAATGGTATCTAAGTTTGCAGATTATTTACAGGTACCTGCATTCCTTTGTAGGCAAACAGATTTAATCGAAGAATGTGCTAAGAGCGGATTAACTACCCTTGTTAAAAAGGGGCAATTTCTTTCTCCCGAATCTTGTAAATTTATAGAAGATAAATTTTATAAAGCTGGCGGATCTTTAATGATGATTTGTGAAAGGGGTAATTCTTTTGGATATAATGATTTGATAGTAGATGTTACGTCTATTCCTAGATTAAAAAAATCGTGTAGCAAATCTTTAGTTATTATGGATTGTACTCATAGTTTACAAAAACCCAATGGAGTTTATGGAAAGACCGAAGGAAGATCCGATATGATAGAGGAGATGGTTAAGTATGCTTCTATAATGAATTCCGATGGGCTTTTTATAGAAACACATCCTGATCCAAAATCCTCTCCCTCTGATTCTGAAAATATGCTGGAACTTTCAAATCTAGACAAGGTATTAAATACATCAAGAAAAATATACGAGTGTGAATAAAAAATGCGATGTTGTTATAATCAGTTACGCAAAGGACGATTATTGTAAGGGACTTACTAAGAATTCTATAGAAAGTCTTTTTGCATCAGAGGATAACCCTTATGATTTATTCAATGTAATAGTTGTAGAATCTCAGGACGGTGTCGTTTGGGAGGAATTATTTCCTAATAGTGTCACAACTATAAAAGCACCAATGCCATATGGATATCATAAATTTTTAAATTATGGTAGGAAGGAAGGTGATAATGAATGGGTTGCTTTATGTAATAACGATTTAACTTTTACTAAAAGTTGGTTTACTAATATCCTTAAAGCAAATTTAGAAAATCCTGATATTATTTCACTATCTCCAATATGTCCAATGACTCAAACTATGTATGGTATAAGTCCTCATACCGGAATACACTTAGGTCATGAAATAAGAAAACATGTGTCAGGATGGTGTATTGTACATAAAAGAGAGATCTATGATTTAATTGGAGATCTTGATGAAAGATTCTACCATTGGTTTTGTGATAATGATTACGCAATGACATTATGGGAAAAAGGAATAAAACATGCATTGGTTACTGACTCTATAGTTATTCACCATGACAAGAATATTGGAAAGACAACGGAGAAGGTTGTTGATAATAATGACGAGATGTTTAGGCTAACTTCTGGGTCACAACCTATATTTCTAGATAAGTGGAAAAAATATATGGGAGGTGGCTTATGAAATTATTCTTTTTATTCCAATATAATAATCTAAGGACCTATGGAAATTAAAAAAGGATTTAAGGCGGTTTTTGAAAAAAAGGGTGGAAGATACCATATTGAAATAACACGACATAAAGACCCTATAATGGATAACATTCTTATAGTTAATAGCGTAGGGAGTACAAAATACGAGAATACATGGATCATTGAAAAAGATCTTGCTGAATGGGCAGGTTATTTTGAAAGTGAAGGATATACTGAAATAAAAATAATCGAAGATGTGGAATCTTCTAAGAAAAATAATAAGAAAAAAACCTAAAATGGAAAATATAGATGAACTTGACATAGAGGTTCTAGATAAGGAACTGAGACCTTTTGGCTATAAATGGATGAAAGGTGATAACGACGGTAACGTTTGTGAATACGAAAGTGTATTTAAAGATGCAACCACTGGCGTTCTTTGGGTTAACTTTAAAGACGGAACCAGAATTAATTACGCTTTAATGGAGGAATATATGATCCAAATAGATCTTAATGTCCCCCAACAGGTTCCTATTGCTCTTCCCCCATCAAGCAATAAACAACAATTTTCTAAAATTCAAAATGTTAGAAATGTAATGGTTGCAGAAGAAAGCAATGCAACAGTAAGATCCACTAATCCTATAACAACCCTATTAGAAAAACAAAAACCTAATTGGGTAGAAGTGGACATTAAACTTAAATTAAATCTCCCAACGAAAAACCTTTATAATGTATTAACTTCATCTTTTGAAGAAGCTGATAAAGAGATAATAGAATTTGTTGTAAGCGATCTTGATTTGGAAATAATTAAAGAAAGTTTAAGGATAAATATAAGGGATATATATAAAGGTAAAAATGGAAATATTCGAAAAGGCGGAAATGACGTCTCTGCAGAAGAGTAAAAATACTGAGGTATTAGAATCTGACGGTAAACTTTTTATACGCCAAATAAACCCTGGTGTTATTATTATGCCTTACACTTTAGATGCTGACGGCAACCCTGAAAAAATTGGTATTATTAACGAGGTTCTTGATCAAAGACCTGGAGGAATGTCTGCAACTCTAATAACAGGAACTCCTGATGATAAAGATGCTAATATTTTTCAAACAGCAGTAAGAGAGCTTGAAGAAGAATCTGGTTTTTTTGTAGATGATTTAAAAAGATGGAATTTCCTAGGAACACTTTTTACATCAAAGATGGTTTCTAATTCTAATCCTTGCTTTTCTGTTGATATAACTTCTTTGGTTTCCAAAGAAAAAACAACCGACGGATCTCAAGGAGAGAAAGATAGCAAATTTGAACTTATCTCAATTGAGGAGTCATTAAACTTAGATGATTGCTTAGTTAGTACCCTTTTTATTAAAACATTTAAAGATTTATTTATTAAAAAAGTAGAAAGTGATGAACTTGCCTAACAGAAAACAAAGAAGAAAGATGGCCAAGGATATGGGCCTTTTTGGTAAGAATAAACAAAAGAACGAAGGCGGTGAAGTTGCTGAAAGATCTAAGGCTATGGGTAAGCTTATTCATTTAAGAAACCTAACAGAGCAAAGAAACAATAATAATAACAAAAACCACATCTCATAATTAGTGTATTTTAAATCTTTCATAGTCAGTAAAATCGACAAGATTAAAAGTGTACAGATGGATCAGTGTGACCTCTGTCATATTGACGTGAACATGTGGTTTAAAACTAATAGTCTTACCCCCTCTGATATGAACGAAATAAGACAGTTCATATTCGAAGAATGGTTTTACAAAAAACTAACAGGATCCAAGAATAAAATATCATCAGGATCAAATCTAGTAATAGTATACGATAGTCCAAACGATCTATTTGTCGAGCTACTTAAAAATAAAATCTCAGATATTTTTGAATGTGAGATTTGTGAAGTGGTTTTAATCGATGAATAAATAGTCGGGTATATAGTATATGTCTACACCAAACATAAATAATACTGGAACTTCTGCAGGAACTGTTGCAGATTCTACAGTTCAAAGGTTTGCTACTGGGCTTTATAGCTCAGAAAGTGATAAAGTATATTACACCTACGAGCTAAGCGAACTAAAAGCTTTACCAAAAAGCTTATTTTATGATGCTGCTACATCAGATGGTGTATATAGCGGTCTTTTTGCTTATTACGTACTAGGAACAGGAAGTGGCGGATCGAAGGTTCCATACCACAAATCAGAAAGCGTTGATCACCTACCTTCTATAACACCAATAGAATCTAGGAACCCAACTGCTAAAATGATAATAGATACAGTTAGTAAAAAAAGCGGTACTGTTCCTGCTTATTTAGATTCCTCAAGTTCTTTTAGAGGCCAAATATACAACGTTAAAGATTTTATTTTTTGTAAGCACTATGGAGTAATACCAAATAATAGAATGCTTACTTTAAGAAGATTTGCATATCCTACTTTAGATTCCTTAAGAGTACTGCCAGATAAGCCTGGTGATTTTTTTATTGGCGATAACAAAAAAGTTAAATTTGACCAAGTAAATGTTCCTGGACTTGGAAGGGTAAAGGATCAACTAGCAAGAGAAAACTCTTCACTTCCGGTTGCTCAAGCAGTTACATATTTTGGAGAAGGAACAGGCAACAGCTTAAGCTCTATTCTAAATATTTCTACTGGTTTAATGTTTGCATACGAAACACAAGAACCAACAAAAAGCGAGCAAACTGGTGATCCCGGATTAATGAATTCTCCATTTGGAGATTTAATTAAATCTTTTATTCAGAGCGGAAGTAATAATATAGATGTAGATGGTCTTGATAAACTAGCAGGGACTTTTGCTAATCCTACAAAAAATATAAATGCTCTAAGAAGAAAGCTATTAGATAGTGCTGTACAAGGGGATGGACCTTTGTCTAAAAAAATATTTGTTAATGTTAATACTGTTAATCAGGTAATGACAAGAAAACAAGGATTTTCAGGAGGAACCGAAGCATTTACTTTAAACTTTGAATATAATTTAACCTCTGTTGGACAGATTAATACAAAGCTAATGTTTTTGGATTTAATGACTAATCTTTTGTCAATAGGAAGCGATTATGGACAATTTCTTGCACCCGAATTAAGACTAGAACAAACTAGCGTTGGTCTTGGATTCCCTGGCGGATCTAAAGGATATGCAAAATCTATAGTAGATCCTATTGGATACATCAAAGATCAAGTATCAGGAATTTTATCTGAACAAAACGTAAATAGTCAATTAAGTGCTGAAGGATCCATAAAATCCGATATAGAAGCTGCTACTAATGAGATCAAACAATTTATAGCAGATCCTAAAAAGGGGATAAACAAAAACGGAAAATTCATGTCATCTATAGCAGTTATGCTTAGTGATTTATTTTTAAAGAAGGTTTATTATCAGCCAATAATGTTAAGTGGATATCCTACCGGTGAATGGCATTTAGTTGTTGGAAATCCTTTAAATCCTATAGCAATGATAGGTAACTTAGTTTGTACTAATGTTAAGATTAATTTTAACGATGATCTAGGCCCAGATGATTTCCCTACAGAAATAAAAGCATCTTTTACGCTTTCCCCTGGAAGGCAAAGACACAGAGGGGATTGGGAATCAATGTTTAATAGAGGTAACGGAAGATTATATCTTGGTCAATTAGTTGAATCTACTCAAGGATCTAATGACTTTATTAATACGAGTGGTCTTAAAGTAAACAATGTTACATTGGATCAAAATATATTAGAAGGTGCTCCTAATAACAATACTGGGCAATAAATAATAGAAAAGAATGCTAGGAATAGACATAATAGAAAATAAGCCATTTAGAACAGACCCAAAGACACAGACAAAATCTTTAGATCTTTTATCTCCTTCCTGGGACACTAGAACAATAACTTATAGCTTAAGAAGCATAGCTATTGTTACGGACGAAACTGAAATGAGACCAGATTTAGTGGCTTTATCTTATATGGGGGATCAAGACGGATTAGGTACATTACTTAAACTAAACAATATATCAAATCCCCTTTCTGTAGCTTCTGGAGAGGTACTTGCTGTTCCTGGTCAAACTATGATTAAAGATCTTTTTGCTAGTGGGCAAGCAATAACAAACCAAAAACAAAAAGCAAAATCTTTTAGAAAAGAATTACAAGAAAAAATATCTCAAGTTAGTAAAGAAAGACTTGAATATCTTAATTCAAAAAATATATCAAACCTAGCACAAAATCCATTGCCTCCTAATTTATTACAAGAGGGACAGCAACAGATATTAGTAGAGGGGGGAAAACTATTATTCGGTCCTGATATTGGCCAATGTAAAACAAAACCAAGAAAGAACGTTTCGATTACAGACATTAAAACAAAACTTGCACAGAAAAATATTTTTAGAAGATAATAATGGCAGAATTTAATTTAAGAAAAGCAATATTACAATACAGAAATCCTGATATTTTTCTGGATGAACTTTCTGTGGTAGATACTACAGACCAAAAAGGAGATCCGGATGTTAATGATGCTAAAACTGGAAATATACAAAAGAAATACTTTGGTATGTCTGAGCCTTTAATTAGGATCAATAGTATTGTAGTAAAAGGACTTTCTTATTTTAAACTTGATGTTACCGGATTTAAACCTACTGTTATTTTTAGATTCCAGACAATAGACGAAAGATTTTTGTTTACCTCTTTTCCAAAGGATGGTGATATTTTTTCTGTTTATATTAGAGCATTTGGTAATATGTTTAAGCCAATAAGAATGGACTTTATAATTACCGAGGTGGTATCGCCATTTTCAACCTCTTCGTCTCCGCTTAACGAAGAAAATAACTTTGAAGCATCTTCTGGTAGATTCCAAACCTATACAATAAGAGGCGAAGTAAGAATTCCTAGATTATATAAGCACGTTTCTAAAAGTTTTAAAGGTAATAGTACTGATGCTTTAATTAAAATTGCTGAAGACCTTAATCTAGGATATGCTTCAAATGAGGTAAAGACAAATGATGCAATGACTTGGATTTCTCCTAATGAGGATTACGAGACATTAATAAAGCATATAACAAATGGTGCTTGGTTAGGCGAGGAAGATTATTTTGATTGCTGGATCGATCAATATTATAATATAAATCTAGTTAATTTAAAAAAGCAATTTGATGAAAAAAACTCTAAGATAGAAACAATGAGGATGGCTTACGGAGCAGATTATAATAGCGACTTAGCCCCTGGTGCAGATACTAAAGAAGTTGAATTTCCTATTGTTTTAACTAATTCTACTAATTATAGCAAATCACCTTTATTTATAACGGGTATGTCAATTGAACAACATGCTGGTGAAATAAACAACGATCTTGGATATTTTCAGAAAATACAATTTTATGATGATAAGCTAAAATCAGATAAACCAAAAAACAAATATGTTAATTATGGTATAGAATCTGTAACCAATAAGGATTTAGGTTCTAGGGATTCATTAAATAAAGGAAGATTGGGCGAGTCCTTATACAAGGAAGAAATAAAAAATACTTACGTAGGGACAGCTTATTTTGAAAACATCCACGAGAATTTTCATCAAGCACAAGTCCAAAATATTCTTAATAGAAACGATAGTTATAAAATAGTATTAAGTGTTAAAAATAGAGCGTGGACTCCTTTTCTATATAGAGGACAAACATTTCCCGTTAATATAATGACAGAGGGTAGTTCTACTGTATCAGGGGATTCTAAATATACTGCTGCTAAAGGTGACGGAACATCTTTGGCTCCAGGACCAGACAAAAGAATACCGAATATATTTCTTTCTGGGAATTATGTTGTACTAGGATTTAATATCGAGTACAATAAAAAAGATGGTATGCACCAAACTATGCTTTTAGGTAAGAAACAATGGACACTTAATCCTGGACTTGCATCAGACCCTTCAACTCTTGATCCTAAAGAAGATCCTGCTGAATTTAATGATCTTGTTCAAAACGCTTCAACCAATTTGCAAAATAATATGGGAGATATTAAAAACAATATCTTTGGAAAATAATTTATAAAAATGGCAGATTTTATTTCAGACTTTGGCTCTAATTTAAAAGGAAGTGTAATTCCTAATGGGGATGCTCTGAATAGAAAAATAGATTTCCAAAGAGAGAAATTCTTAAAGGGAATATCGAGTACAAAACACGGAAAAAAAGAAGATCCTACATACCTTCATTTTAAATTTATATTTGATTTTGGTAATAACTCCATAATGGATCCTGAAACGTTCCTTGCACCTTCGCCTCTATTTAGATCTTATAATAGTAAGGATTATGCAGATATTTCTAAAGATATAGAGGATCAAGCAAGAAATGCTCAAAGTAAAAAAATAAATCCAGCAGATCCTACAGCAGTACAAGGAATAGTAGAAGATCTTAATAAAGGAACAGACAGCGGGTTTACCACAAGCGAGGATTTTTTCTACGGGACAAAAGCAAAGATAGACGATAGAGCTAAGTATGGATTTTTCCCTATGCATGCTCCATTAGCTTATATGGGTGCTCAACAATTTGTTTATCAGAGATCAAAGAAAAGACAACAAATGCTGCAGGCATTTAAAAAAGGATTGGAGTTTATAAATAAGGAATGCCCTTATTATTTTCAAACTTTAGGCGGGCTTGATACTCTTTTAAAAACAGATATAGGTAATTATCAAAAGAAAATGGGTGCTCCTAAAAGAGCAGGTACTTTAACTGTAGATTGTATGGAGTCTATTGATATGAGAATTTTTGGACTTGCTGAATTATACAGAAAAGCAATGTATGATTACACATATCACAGAATAATGGTTCCTGAGAATCTTAGGAAGTTTAGAATGTGGTTAGTCGTAACGGAGTTAAGAAATATTCAATTATCTTATGGAATTAATGATATTCTTAATCCCTTTTCTATACCTTCGGTAGCGCAAGCCGCAAATTTTTTAGATAGTTTTAATTCACAAACAGGATTATTAAATAATACCCAGGGGTTACTACAAAAATCTACCAATACTGAAAATCCAGGGAGTGATAAATTTGGTACCTACGAAATGGGTCCTTACGCATTTGTTTATCAATTTGATCAATGTGAGTTTGATTTTGATGAGACTTTTCCTTCTTATAATTCAATAGATAATAAAGGCGGTGCAGCTGTTAATACTAAATTTAAAATACACGTCGGAAGAGTAAAAGATTATAAAATACAATTTAACCAATTAGCAGACGTTCTTAAAAAGGATGATAATATTCAACAAATGGTTATATCAGATATATGGGGAAATTCTAATTCTGCCTATAACGAATATGACTACTCTAAAACTGATGGTATAGCACCAATAGATCTTACCGATAAAGCAAATCCAGCAGAATTTTTTGCTCAGATGGCATCAAACTTTATAAACAACAGTGTAGCCGATTTAAAAAATCAAGGGGTCTCGATGTTACAGGGAGCAATTTTAGGAAACGCATATGGACTTGGAGGAATTAATGCTGCTCAAGCAGCATCTAGTGTCCAGTCAATAGTTAGTACTATTAAAGGCGGAGTGCCTAATCCTTTTGCTGACAATACACCTCAAGGACAAGGACTTGGAGGACCAAACGAAAGACAATACCCGGTTGTAAAAGATGACGTTTACCCAGGTGTTCCTGGAGCTCCTGGGCAAAATTTAGGAAACGTTATAACTAATACCCCAGGAAACAATTCTTTATCAAGTGATGTTTATGCGAATAATCCAGGTACAGATCTTGGCTTACCTGATAGACAATATCCGGTAGTTCCTCCTGGTGATCAATATGCAGGAGTTCCTGGATCTGATTTAGGAGTACCAGGAAGGGTTTATCCTGTACCTAATACAGACGTTTATCCTGATAACCCTGGAGCAGATCTTGGCTTACCTGATAGACAATATCCTATAGTTCCTCCCGGTGATGAATATGCAGGAGTACCTGGTTCAGATCTTGGAGCTCCAGGAAGAATATACCCAATACCGGGAGGGGATGAATATCCAACAAATCCTAATACCGACCTTGGGCTTCCTGGTAGGCAATATCCTGCGGTTCCTCCGAGCGACCAATACTCCGGAGTTCCTGGAGCAGACTTAGGAGTTCCTGGAAGGGTTTATCAAGAACCAGTAGGAGATCAATATCCGGATGTTCCTGGTGCGGATCTCGGTTTACCAGATAGACAATATCCAGTACCTCCATCGGGGGATGAATATCCAGATGTACCTGGAAAAGACCTAGGTGGAATAGGAAGAGTATACGAGGAGCCAAAAGGAGATGTTTACCCCGATAATCCAGGAGCAGATCTTGGTTTACCTGATAGACAATATCCTGCACCTCCTGTTAAAGACGAATATCCTAATGTACCAGGATCAGATCTTGGAGGACTTGGAAGAATATACGATCAACCAAATGAGGATGCTTATAAAGATGTACCTGGTAAAGATTTAGGTTTACCTGATAGACAATATAAAGCAGCACCAGTGGAAGATGAATATCCAAATGTTCCCGGATCAGCTTTATCCGAGCCAGGAAGAGTTTACCCTAGAGTTAATTCTGATGTATATGACAAAGTGCCAGGAACGGATTTAGGTCTTCCTGGAAGAACATATAATAGAGTTATAGGAGATGAATACCAAGATGCTCCTTCTAATAATAATCAAAATTTAGGAAGGATATATCCTAAGAGTTAAAGAAACTACATAGATCTAATTTTGTATAATTCAATATGTCATTAATTACTAGAAATATATTACAAAGAAGCAATGTTGAATCAGAACATTATCTTGGAGTAGTAGTGGATAATAAAGATCCAGAATTTAGAGGAAGAGCTAAGATAAAAGTTTTTGGTGTTTTTGATGAATTAGCAGATGAGGATTTACCTTGGTCACATCAAAGATTTGAAATGAGCTACGGTTTAGGTGGCGGGTCTGGAAGGATGTCAGTACCTAAATTGGGATCTGTAGTACACGTTCAGTTTAATAACGGAAATTATTATAGTCCTGAATATAAAGCAGTACAAGAGCTTTCCCCGGATTTAATTGATGAAATAAAAGCTAGCTACGATGGAGCTCATTCTGTCATATATGATGGAATAGAAAGACTTAAAATGTATTACACCGTAGAGAAAGGTCTAGTAATCGATTTAAAGGACTCTAAAATCATAATTAGGAATGATAATTCAATACTAATAACACACGCCGATGATTCTGCTTCTATAGAATTAAAGGGCGGAAAAATAACAAAATATGCGGATCAAGAAATAGAGAATACTGCAGTGACTAGAATTAAGCATTCTTCTGAAGAAGTATGGATGGACGGTAAAACAACCAATCTTGGACACTCCCCTGTTTTCTCTGCAGTTTGTGCAGAACCTTTATGGGACTTTTTGAAAAAACTTGCAACTGCAGTTGATGCTAAAATGCCCGCAACCCCTAGTGTAAATTCAACCTTAGCTTCTAGCTTTGAACAATTAGCAACTAGTCAAACAGTAAGGGTAACAAGGGAAAATACACCAGATTTACCTACAGTACCTGCACAGAATAATTTCCCTGTTTCTTTACCAGCAACCGGAGCAACCGGAGGATAAGATGGCAGAAAATGATAACATATCGTCTAGGATTGATCAATTACTAGGAAAAGATTTTTCAAGTCTTAGTACCGACGAAATAGTACAAACTATTACTGGACAGAAGGTGGATATTCCTTACGAGGACCTACAATCTGATGAAGGGTTTAATAAAGAACTTGAAAAATCAAATAAAGAAGTAGAAGCACTAATTGCTAGTTTAGAGCCACAAAAGCCACCTATACCTATTTCAAAAATAGAAGATTTATCATGTAGATATGAGGGGGATGCTTTATATAGTCACATTATTATAGAATCATTAAAGGCTAATAACAAATCCCTTTATAACGAGATGCTAAATTCTGGAGTTATAGATCAAAAATCTATAGTTGCTTCTGATCTTGGTGTTAAATCTGGGGCAACGTCTTTAAATAAAAAAGGCAGTATTTCTTCTGATGGAATAACAAAATTTCTTCTTGAAAAAGATCCTGACTTTTTAGAAAAAACAAACGAATCTATATTTGATAATTTAGATCCTTTAACTGTTGGTAAACCGTCTAATTCAGGATCTAAGAAAAAAAGAGAATTAAATATTCTTGGTTTTAAGATTCCTCTTGAATTTATAATGTCTGGTAAAAAAATACTGCACGTTAAAATTGGAGGTCCTAAGCTTACTGTAAAAGAAGCAATTGATAAAATAAACAAGATAACAAAAGAGCAAAATAAAAGCTCTAAACCTTGTGATTTTGACGACCCAAATGATGATAGTATAGGAGCTAACAAGGAAGCAGACCAAGGAACATCCAGAATAGATGATTATGATTCTAATTTTTATCCAGATGGTGACGATCCTATTTTAGACCAGGACTGCGCTCCAGGTTTACCTGAAGATCCTATAACTGGTGATGTCATAATTACAAAAGAAGCATTTGACGATTCTGCTTCTGATTTTTGTGATCCACCAGCATATGATTTCTCTGGATTAAATCCAGATGAGGCAGATCCAGAATCAGCCCCTGTAAATATTGATGCAATACAATCTTGTATAGATTCTGCGTTAGACAAGTCAAAAAAGATAGACGACAAGAATAAAGAACTGGCTAGGTGGCAAATGATAGAAAGAAACATTGAAGAAATGTTCTATCATTATGAAATAATTTTTGAATATCAAAAAACTCTTTCTGATACATGGAGAAATAGAAAAAACTTCCCTGTCGAAGGAGATCCTTTACCAGTTCAAGCAGCATATCAAGCTTTAAGTTATAACGACCAAGAAAGAGAAATAAACATACAGATAAATTCTGCAGAGCAGGATTTTACAAACAATAAGAATTTATTTTTAGACGCTCATCCGATATTAACAAAAGAGATATTTAATTTCAGTGTTTTAGATACTGAAAATTATTCTAGTCTAAGTGACGAGGAACTCAAAACCGTTTTTACTATTAACTCAATATCTGGAAAATCTCCTGTTACATATGACGATTCTAAAAAATCTTTTCCTATAGATGAAGGCGTTAAAGATTTCCGTAAAAATATAGATGACATAAGAAATATTTTAATAAAAGGGAATTTTATAGAATCTCTTAAATCACAGAGGGATGAAATAATTTCTTTAAAGAAATCAAATCTAGATATTCTAAAAGAAAGAACGGGAAAGGATAGTAATATTAATGATCTTGAAAAATCCTTTACCGGAAATTATACGGATCCACTAGATCCTTATGGACAGGGTATAGATCAGATGATTAGAAATAATAGGGTTTTTGAAGACATTTCTTCTCCAATAGGAGAGGAAAGAAAAGGATATCCTTTTATAACTTCTTTACAAAAATTCTCGGCTAGATTTAAAGAAGTTAATTTTGTAAAATTAAAAGGTGAACTTAGTTTTGAGCTAAGCTTTATGACTGATTACGGGTTACCTCTTCCTTATAAAACTACTAAAAAACCTGGTAAAATATCAATGAACGGAGCTCCTTCTGAGCCTTTGATAGATGTTACCGAGCCAGATCAGGAAAAAATTAAAATAGGAAATGAATATGCAGGAAATGGAGGATTGTTATACGGAAATCCTACTGACTATTTCAACAGCTATCAATTCTTAAAAATAAACAATATTAAAACCGGACAAGATGATGTTGCTAAGTTTTATGATTTTGTAGAAAAAGTTATAAAAACTAATGATTCTAAACAAAGTATTGTAAATAAAATAAAAGAGGACAGGGGAATATTATACGGAGAGCTTATAGAAAAATCTGCTTCTACGTGGTTATTTTTTAGTGCAGAAGAAAGAGGGGATAACGATGCTAGAGATCCTTCCAAGTTAAGACCTTCCAGTTTTGATGCAGAAGGAGAGCCAACTCCTGCTTTTAGTGATTTTTGGGGTAACTTTAAAGTAAAATGGGATCAAAAATATAACAGCATAAAAACCCAAATAATAAACCCAGCTGTAGAGGATATTAAATCTAAAGCAAGAGATGCTGGTACTGGATTAGGAAATACCCTTCCGTTGTCTGATATTGTAGGAGCAAGGATCTTTGAAAACTATTTTGACATTAAAAAGAAAGTAGAGCAACTTCAGGATGTTATGCTAATTGCAGCAGAGAAAAGAAAAGAAGCGGAGGATTCTTTATCTCCTTCTGCTCTTGAAAAAAGCTTTTCTGATATAAAATGCGCAGGAGCAGGTAATGGTACAGACCAGAACGATCCTGAAAACTGCCCTCCTGTATGTTGTGGACCTGCTGGAGCGGATTTTAAATCGGGGGGTAATTATTTACTTTCGTCTCCGCCAAGTTCTGATTGTCCTACTATTTTTCAAAAATGTTGGTGGAAGCAATTTTGCAAGGATGTTACTAAGGTTGGACTTCTTCCTTATCCAAATGGATTACCACCTATAGAAAATACTTCTTATTTTCTTTCGGCTGGGCCAAGTGTTAGACTTGGATTAAAATATTGGCCAGTAGGATATTTACCTCCTGCTTTTATACCTATTCCTATACCTAATCCAATTGACGGACTTCCTTATATAAGGATACCACTTCCTATGATATGGACGATCATACCGCCTATTGTTATACCTCTTCCACTTAATTTAGGGATACTTGTTATATTTATTCCTTTAATTGGCGGTTTTATGCCAACGCCTTTAGTTTATATAAAAGAGTTTGTAACCGGTAGTTCTTTATTTCTAACTGGAATTAGAGGACCTAGATTTATACCGAGAAAGTCTGATCCTAAAATAAAAGATCCATTAGAAAAAATTAAACAAGCTCTTTCTTTCGGTATTCCTGATAAATTAATACCTCTTCCTGGTTTTGGTTTAGATAATATAGATTCGCCAACAAGAATCATAACTGATATACAAAGTAACTTTACAAAGATATTAGATAGTATACCTCCCCCCGGAGATGTACAAGTATTAAGAGATGCACAAATAAAAGAATCAGGTATAAAAGAAAGCATACTTTCTAAGAAGAAAGAATACGACAAGAAAGCCGCGTTAATTGATGACCCCAAGCCTGATTTTACAAAAGAAAAGGAGCAACTTGATGCTATAATAAACGAAAGAAAAAATGCCCTAAAGGGTGTAATAAAAGATTATTTAGATAAAGGTATACCTAATCCTAAGTCGATTTATTTCCCAAAGGATAAAGACAAATTAAAAATAGATATTCCCGGTATTGTAAAATCCCTTAGAATACTAAAAGAAATGAAAGCAAGTTTTGTCCCTGTTAAATGTGGGGGCGATATTAATTTCAAAGACGAAATAAGAGAAGTTTTAAAGCTTATTAAAATACCAACACCTCCTAAATATATTTTAGAAAATACAGACGTATCAAATTCAAACAAGATTTTTCTTAAGATTGATAAGGATCCAAGAACTATGCTTGATGACGAATTTAAAAATCTGGTAAGAGAAATAAGAGCGGTTTCATTAGTTATAACTCACATATTATTAAAGGGAAATAAATTCTCAGTTACTCGTAAAGTTAGACGTGGTGCTTTTTCTATTATTGATAATTGTGAATATCAAGGGACATTTGCATTTCCTCCTGTTAAGATAACTAATTCTGCACCAAAGGCTTTAAAGTTTTTAAAAGTGCCTAATCCAATATTACTAGCAATGTATGCTAGAATTATGGAAGGTATGGGTAAGGCAGAATACAGAAGAGAAGATTTTGCTAGATACGTTAGATACGACGGAGAGAATCCAATATTGGTAATAAGAGTTAAGGATCTTAAAAAACTTATTGCTAAAAAAATAGGTTTGTCAAGAAGAGGACCTTTTGATCCAGAAAGACCTTTGGATAGGGAAGAGCCACAAATATCTAAATTCCCGCACCCTGAAAGTCCTTTATGTTGTCTTGAGTCATTAAATGGAAGTTTTGGAAATGCAATATCTGCATTTGAAATGCCAACCGTATTTCCTCCAAAACAAGACCAGATTACACAATCTCCTGGTGCTGGCGGAATTATACAAATAACAATACCAGGATCTATAATTAAAAGCTTTGTTGTTGATGCTATTGTAAAATCTTTGGATACCGGATTATTGGAAGAAATATTTCCAGAAATTAATGATATTAATTCACCGAAGTTTGTAAACCTTCAGCCTGCTGATATACAAAAGATGGTAAGAAATATGATTAGAGATAAGTTTAATCCAAGCTCTCCTGATATACCTAATTTTTTAAATATAGCAAAAATACCTGTTTTACCACCGGCTAGACCTACCGATATAATAGAGCAAGCTCTTATTGGTATGGGTGCACCTCCTCCAGCAAGAATAGTTTATAGTCTTTTCTGGAAGTATTTTAAAGGTGTACCTAAAACGCCCCTATTGGAAAAGATAACTATGCCTGCAATAGAGCTTTCTTCGACTATTCTTCCTAAGATTCCTTGGCCTTTAACTGTTCTTCTTGGGAGAAACGTTGTAAATTTAATAAACCCCATAGTTATGTCAGACGATCATCCTTCGTGGAGAAGAATGAGTTTAAAAAATACATACTACGTTGTTTATATAGACGAATTTTTAAGAAGCGCTGCAGACGTTTCTGGACTATTCAAATTCTTTTTGGGAGCAGCGGATCCAGTTTATCCAATCCCAGAATTGCCCTCAGAATTGCAAAAAGCTTTTAATCTAAAAAAATATTAAAAAGTTGGAAATTTTAATCCAATCTCACACTAAAATAGAATACAAACATCAAAGTAAATGAAAACAAAAAATTATACTATCTTTGAGTACGAACCTCAAGAGAGAGAAGAACTAGAAAAAAAATACACAAAGTATTTTGATAAAGAAGTTTCTGGCGATTTCCAGGGAAAGGATTTAAAAAATAATTCTTCCGTAAGAGTTAAAATTGTAAAATTTGACAAAGAAAAAGGAATTGCTTTAGGCGAAACTGCTTTTGGACAATCTATAGTTATTGATACAAACAAAGAGGAAAGAAGTTTAAGAAAACTTGGCTATCCATCTATCGATATGGTAGAAGGACAAGTCCTTGAAGTTGTTGTTAATAAAGAACCTTCTGGTGCGTTTAATGGATCTGTATCAGCCGGATATGAAAAAGCTCTTAAGAAACAACTTCATGATGCTATTAAAACCAACAATACTGCATATATTGTAAAAGTTACTAGCGTATGTAATGGAGGATTTATGGTAGACTTATCAGGAATTCCGTGTTTCTTACCTGGAAGCTTAGCTGCTGCAAACAGGATTATGAATTTTGCGGATTATGTAGGAAAACAAATAACCGTAATGCTAGAGATGTACGATCAAAGAAGAGATATCTTTGTAGTATCTTTCAAAAAATATCTTAAAAAGATTATTGATTCTGAGGTACAAAACCTATCTTTTGCTAGTAAGTATGACGGTATTGTTACTGGCGCTTCTGGTAGCGGAGTATTTGTTGAGTGGGACAGTATCTTTACTGGTATTATTCCTTTTGACGAATCAAATAAATCTATTACATCTGAATTAAAAGCAGGGGATACTGTTACATTCTATGTTACTGATATTAAAAATCCAAACCGTGTAGTTCTTTCCGTAACAGAACCTAATGAAAAATTAAAGAATATCCAAGAAATGAAGGATTCTTCTTATGATGTTTTAGGGGAAAATTCTGAATCGAAAATATATAAAGCAGAGATTACCAAAATGAAAACTTTCGGAGCCTTTGTTAGACTAGAAAACGGCTTAGCAGGATTAATCGAAAAAGAAAAATTGGTAAACTCTATTAAAGAATACGAGGTTGGGCAATTGGTTGATTGCTCGGTCTTAAGTGTGGATTTATCTACTCTTAAAATACAATTAATGGAAAACTAATAAATTGGCTAATCCACTTACTAATGATTTCTTTTACTCAGCAAAGATTGGTTTCGAATTTGAGTTCTACAGCAACTTAAATAGGGATGAAATTGCTGAGAACTTAGGGAAATCTATCGGTAAGAAAATTATCTTATTTAACAAGTATCATTCCAAATTCGTTCCAACAAAAGACGTATTTAAACTAGAACCAGATTATTCAGGAGGATCCAAGATGGTTGAACTCATCACGGGTCCTCTTCCTTATTTTGAGTCTATTCCTGTCTTAATTAGGATTCTTAAATGGATAGATTTGAATGGCTATACGGATAAAAGATGTGCTTTTCAATTTGGTGTTAGTATAGACACATCAATCTATCCTGAGGTTCCTCCAGTAAGTCAACTTAATATGCTTAAATTTGTATTAGGTTTTGATGAAAATATAGTTTATAAAAGATTTCCTGATAGACAAGGATCTCTTTATGCTAAATCTATAAAGAGAATTACCCCTTCAAATAAATTTGTAGATCCATCTAATCTTTCTTTTATTGACAAGAACCTTTTTGAAGTTCCTGTTGAAAAAAACATGGGGATTAATTTTACAAAATTGCAAGACGGGTATTTTGAAGTTAGATATTTAGGAGGAAAAGATTACCAGAAAAAATATTCTTCAGTAAAAGAAGTAATAGATTATATTATTCTCTATACTTTCCAAACATTACAGTCGAATAATATTTTTACTGATAATGATCTTAAGGTTTTAAAATCCTTCCTTAATGAAATTTATAAAAGTGCTTCTACCTTTATTGATCCTAATGCTTTTCAGAAGAACTATCCTCACATGAATATAATGGTTGATTTAAGATCTGACCCACAGATTCTTAGATCCTTCTTTATTAATATCCGCGAAGTTCTATATGATCTTATTGTTGAAAACGGAATAAAAGACGGATTAGTTAATTATGACAGTACTCTTGGTAAATTCCAATTAAAGGAAGTTAAAACTAATAGGGCATATCTTTTAAAAGATTATGACATATTAGAATCTGAAATAACTGGTAACCTTTTAAACTGCAGAATATTTTCCAGTAAGCTGAGTGATTGTTCACTTGAAGACTGCGATTTAATCACCGTTAACGAGGTTTATAGATCAAAGATAATGTATTCAGATATAATGTTCAGTAACGCTGTACACGACAGTTATATTGATAATAAGGACAAGGAAATAAACTGCGAGGTTTATGGAGGTGTAATAAGATCTGGATATATTGGAAATCTTGCTACTATATCTCCGGATACAGAAGTTGTTAAAGATCCATCTGATGATAAAAAAATGAAGGGATCTTCTAAAAAAGCTTTATTTCCCAACAGGAATGATGGTGAGACACTTTCGAAACCTGTAAGATTTAAAGATAACAATTCAAAGCCTTCAGGCATACCTGGAGTAAGATTCGATCAAAATAACTAATTATGACAGAAGCAGATTTAATCCAGGAAGTAAAAGACGAGATTTCACATTCTTGTTCATTACCTTATAACCTTAATGATCAAGAGATTAAAAGGATTATTAAAAGAGCTAGAGCTTATTTCTATGACAATTACCAATATGCAGTAGAAGATAGAATATTTGTTTTAGGGAGAGAATTATTTATAACTCCATCTTTTAGAGCTACAAGACAAATTCAATTACCACAGTGTGTTGTTTCTGTATACGATGTAAGACAAGTAAACGGAGCGGGATTAATTGGAACACCTGATAAAGATTTTGGTGATTCTAAATTATTAGGATCAGAGCTTATGCTTTCTCCTTTTGTTGGTGATAACTTGGTTTACAGAACTGTTTTATATTCTTTCTTTGATCTTGCTAAAGCATATTTATTAGAAAGCTATGCTTTTAATTACAATAAAAATACAAAGAAACTTACTATAAATGGGCGTGACCCAGCAAGATCTAATGGTACTGTAAGTGGTACAGACAATAATATTCAAGGCGGTACAGATGTAGGTGTAAGAGCTTATATTGCAATACCGGAAGAAAGCCTTTATGATGATGAGCTTTTTGTAAGGTTTGTACTTGCTGAAGCAAAAATTAATATTGGTAGATTACTTGGGACATTTGAATATAATCTTCCTGGTGGTGTAAGAGTTAACTATAACAACATCCAATCTTTAGGAACAACGGAGAAACAAGAGATTATACAAATGATCAAAGACGAAAACACTCCTTCATACTTCCTACAGTGGAACTAACCTCTTGCATTAATAATCTATCAAAAACCCCTTTATATTAAAAAGGAATATATAGATTTAAGATGGCAAGATTTTCCGAAATATATCCTAGAAATCCCGATGACCCAAATTACAAGGTTGGGTTATTACATACAGATGATGAGGTAGAAATCCTTATTGGTATGATAAAAAATTGTATGATGACTAGACCGGGAGAGGTTTTAGGAGATCCTTACTTTGGTATAGATCTAGAAGGACTTCTTTTTGATTTTGGTGTGGACCAAAATACACTCGAAAGGGCTATAAGATTACACTTACTAACGTATGTTCCTCTTTCTAATTCAAGATATGATGTTGATTTTAAAATAGGGTTTTTAAAAGGACAAACAAGGGATGCTTGCATTATTGATTTCGCCATAAAGGGAAGTCCTATATTAGGTATTAAAATTTTATAAAAAATGGATTTATTACAAAAGAACAAAGCCAAAATATCAGATCTTATAAGTCAAACATTTGATCTTATACAGGCTAGATATTCTATGTCTAGCCAATTATTTACTGTTGCCTCAGTTTGGGGACAAATTATATTTGTTCTGGATAACCTATCTCAATTTATTCTATACTTTATAGAGGATTCAATAACAGAGCTTAATATAAATCAGGCAACAAGAGAATCTTCCATTTATGGGCTTGCAACATTAGCTGGACACAATCCAACTAGAGCAATATCTGCAAAAGGTGAAGCTGTTATTGTATGGAACGGTAAAGGTTACGAAGATATTGGAGGTGGAGCTATATTAGTACCAAACAATGCAGAGATTAAGTGTGTCAATAACGGTAAAGTATATTTAATAAAATTAAACCAAGATTATTTAAGATTAAATCTCGATGCTTCTTCAAAAATAATAGCACCTATAATCGAAGGCACATTAAAAAGTAACCAATACACAGGAGACGGATCTAAGCTACAAAGCTTTAATATCTCAGCAAGAGGTACTTCGAGTATAGAGAATTTTGAAGTTACAGTTAAGGTAAACGGAGAAGAGTGGAAAAGATATGATTCTCTTTATGATATTCCAAGAAATTCTAAAGGATATCTTCTTAAAAGTTCTCTTATTTCTGGTATTGATGTTTTCTTTGGTACTGTTGATTTTGGGTATCCTCCCCCATCTGGATCTATAATAGAAATTACATATTTAGAATCTGCGGGAGCTTTTGGTAATATTACAGTTGAGGATTCATCTCAGGTAATTCTAAAATTTGATTCTGATGGTACAGATCTATTTGGTAGAAACGTAACACTACAAGATTATATACAAATCTCTTGTTCAATAGCTCCTCAAATGGGTGCAAACCAAGAGCCAATTGACTTAACAAGATTAATAGCACCAAAAACATCTAGAAGTTTTGTTCTTGCTAATCCAACTAATTACATTACATTTTTTGAAAAATTTGGGCAGTTTTCGATAATTGAAGCATTTACAACTTTTAATGACGAATACTTAGATGATGATAATATTATCTATTTAATCTTGGTACCAGATATCAGTCTTACGTTAAAAAGCAACGAATCTTATTTTGATGTTCCTGTCTCTAGGTTTAAATTAACCAAACCACAGATTGATAGAATTTATCAATTACTTGATGAAAGCGGACAAAAAATTGTAACAACTGTTGTTAAAGTTTTAGATCCAACCATAATAAAATATGTTGTAAATATTGCAATTACTATTTTTGAAGGAAATGATCCAGATACAATAAAAACACAAATAGTAAATATACTAAGTGACTATTTCTTAAATATTAGAAGAAGAGATAAAATACCAAGATCTGATCTTATTGCATCTATAGAAGGTGTAAGCGGTATAGACTCCGTTTCCTTATATTTTGTGGGACAAGAAAACGAAGCTGCTAAAGCTCAAAATTCAAATTCTCCTGAAATAGGATTCGATGAATTTGGAGATATACTAATAGGAAAAGACGAGATAGTAATTATATCAGGAGGTTGGGAAGATCGAAATGGTATTTATTACGATTATGGCGCTAGTATGCAAACATTATCTTCAGTAAATATAGACATAAGAGCTATAGTACCGGTAACTTATAATACCAAGGTAAATAACATACTTAAGTCATCAATAAAATCAGGAAATTAAAATGGAAGATAAAAAAAGCTGGTACGAGTTTATAAAAGAGCAAAATGATATTAGATCTAATATCGGTTTTGATTACGAAGGAAAAATCTTTGAAAAAACAATGTCAAACCAAATTTTAAATGGAGACGAAAATAGACTTTTAATTCTTTCTAGTATCGAAAAGGTTGTTCATAGATTATTCGAAACTACTAAGTATATCAAGAACTATATAAACTATACAGTTCCAAAAAATAATAAGTACGTAAGATAATATGACAACTCAAAATCTTCTATTTTTTGACAAAAAAGGCGAGCAATATAATTTTGCTTGGAACGGAAGTTATTGGGAAGGATCTATATTATTCCCTGTAGTTTCTGAAAAACTTTTTGAAGTAGAGCACATCTTTGTTATTGAGAAATTTCTAGATGGCTTAGGAGAAACTAAATACGGTTTTCCACACAGTTATGGTATAAGTCCAGGATCTCCTATTTGGAGAACAAGATGGGAAAATGACTATGACGGAAAAACTAACGTCTCTTCCATTATCTATACCTATGAGCTTGGTATAGACACAACACTAGATGCGCCAGTATTGGTCAAAGCTAATAATGTTGAATTTTATCCTGAGGTTGTTTCCGGAGATACAATAGCTTCTCCTAGTGGTATTGTTGTAACTAGCGATATTACATCTTCTTCAATGCAGGTTAATATTGCACTTACTTCTAACGAAGAGGGAATATACGACAGAACTTTAATATTCGAGGATTATACAGATCCAAATAATCCCGTTACGATATTAAAGGTAAATTTACACGGGGAGGTTGAAGGAGAGGATTCAAGATTATCTGTTCTTTTAGATAACTTTGGTAGATCTTTTATGACTACCGATTCTTTTATTGTGAGAGATACAGACATTAAAGAACCTTTACCTGATTTTGAAATTATTAATAAGAAAAGAAAGGAGCTTTTGCTTACTGGGGAAAGTATTTTCCCTTATTTAGGATCTTATAAATCTCTATTTAATGCAATAAAATTCTTTGGGTATTATGATTTAAGGGTTAAAGAATATTGGTTAAATGTACACACAGATACAGCAACAGTTTTAACCCCCCTTCAGCAGAATAATAAAATTCTTAAACAATTAGCTGCTCCTACATTAACGGGAGAAAGCTCATTGGAATTAATTAGTAGTCTTTTAAAAGACGAAAACGAAGGTAAGTTTAAACATGTAGAAATCTACGGAAAAAGGAAAGACGGAACTTTTGGATTAAAAAAACAATTCGAAGAAGTATTCCCATCTAAGTCATATAAAAAGACTTCATTGTTTGGATTATTTTATGATATAAACAGAGAGGTTGAAAATCAAGACGAAGATCAATATGGATATCCTATTGTTGAAGATGCTTTTCTTTTTAGTCCCGAAGAAGTTCTTTTAAAACTATTTGGATTAAAAGAAAGACTTAAAAGAGATTACCTTCCACTTAATGCTAGAATCGTAGACATTACTGGTGAGGGTATCTATTTTAATATTTACAAAACAAGAGGATGGGTAGATCAGCTAGGTATAGACGAAGTAAAATCCGGTATAAAAGTAGACTTTAGTGTTTATCCTGGTAATGGCTATGTAGAGGATCTTAGACCTTTTTATATAAAACCAAACCAAGATGGATTATTATATCCTGCTGTAAATGGAACTGAATCTGGTATAAGCTATTACGGAAATACTATAGAACCATATTCTTATTATCAAGAATATCCAGTATCTAATATTCCATTATTAACTCAAGCTATTCAAAGCTTTTATAAAGACGTTGAAAACGGAGAGATGCCTAAGTTCTTAGGTGATGGAGATTATGATCCACCTGGATATAAGCTATTCTCTACCGGTGAAGAATTTGTATTTCCTGCAGGATGCCCAGTTATAATTAAGGACTCCACGTTTACTCTAGCATGGGACGAATTAAGCCGTACTTGGGATTCTTTAGATGCTACAATAACTACCAATCTTTTATCTGTTGCTAGCTATACAAATACAGTATTACCTAATCCTGGATCTCCTTTACAGTCAGTAAACAGCACAACAAGTATTTCTTTAAATAGTACAATACCACAGGTTGTTACTTTAAATATTGGTACAGGAAATGGATGGTTTAGCTCTTCTACTGATGTAGTTTTTGTTAGAATAGAGTCTACATTATCATCTAGTAATCTTATGCTAGGATATGTTAATCCTGGAGATTATAATACAGGTACTGGAATTTTAAATGTTCAGGTAATATCTGTAAGAGGCTCTGGTACTTATTCAAGCTGGAAAGTATCTCCTACCAATCTAACATTCTCTGGGTATAGCTTTGACTACTTTGAAAACTTTGTACACTCCGGAGGATTTTATTCTTGGGCTAGATTACCTTATTTAGATTTTTATGAAATTGAATGGACTATTTATAAAGAAGACGAAAGGCCATATTATTTCCAAATTAGAGGAGCTCTTCCTGATTTAGAAACACTTCCTCATTTTTTACCTTATACAGGAGAATATAATGTTCAGTGTAGAGTTTGGGACACTTTAAATTCAATATCTTTAGGGATAAAAAGAAGTGTAATAAAGGTAGACAAGAAACAAATAGAATTAAATACAATTACCAGATATAGAGAATCTGAGATTTATGATTGGGATAATATGCCTTTAAAATGGGAAAGTTATCCTTCTCAATGGATATGGCCGGTAGAGAATACCGACAAGACAATAAGTGTATCAGACTTTATACAGAATTTCCCTGAGTATTCTAATAATTTTAATGAGGGACAAAGCTGTGAGGTACTTTCAAAAGTTCCTGAGGTTAAAGCTACAGCAATATTTGATCTTGGAGCAAATTCTGTATCAATAATTAATATACAAAGTGCTTTTGTCTCTGGTGGATATTCTTTTGCTACTGTAACAACAACTACGCCTCATGGATATTCTTCTGGTGATTTTGTTTGGATCTTTGATTCTCTAGGTGCTCCTTATGGTAATTTTCCAATAACAGTAACCGGTCCAACTACTTTTGAGATACCACAGATAGTAATAACTCCTATAACTGGAGGATTAATATATGGGGCAGGAACAATAAAAGTAATTGCCGATGGCGTTACTATTGCTGAATGTGGTTTCCAGGGAGATTTAACATCTACCGCTAGTACAGTTTATTATCTAATAAACACATCTTTAAATCTTCCTAAGTGTAAAGTTATAACATTACTTGATTCCGTTACCCCTGGAAATAAAACATTTACTATACAAGCCCCAAATAACAGCGGAGCTTTATGGAACGGGAAAGTTTTAAATGTACAAACAACGGGATGCTTATTTTCAACCCCAATTAATACAACTTTTAGCGGAGGTGTAAACGAAACAGAGGAATACAAATTTTATGACTTCAATAATTCCCTTCCGACAAAAGAAATGAAATATTGGGGTACTAAAAGATTATCATGGGATACTTTTGAAGACTTTGAATTCGGTAAAGCATATGCTCATACTTGGGATATGTTTGATTATCATAATGATTGGCTAGGTGGATTTGATTTATACTCTCTTCAATACGGAGACAGAATAAGGGTTACTAGTGAAACTGATGGAGTAGTTCTTACTGAAATTAGTTCGCCATCAAATAGCTACCTTGGATTAGGTGAAGCTGCAGAACAATTGAATAGTTCTCAGGACGAAAACATTAAAAGGTTTAATTACATAGTTAGAGGATTTTCAGATCTTCCTAATAATTTTTATCCTAATCAAAATCTAAACCCTGTTTCTCCAGATTTAAGTACGGACCCAGGACCAAAAGATGTTACTACTAGATTTTTTAATGTTCCTTTTTCTGTACCAGGAGCTCAAGTTTCTGGACTTGGGTGGGACGGTGACGGAGATATATGGATATCTGGTACAGACGTTATAAGATTTGATGGTCTTAATTATACAACATATGATTCGACAAATAGTGTAATGCCAACTTTAGGAGGACTTACTAATTGTATTAAGGTTGATAGAAACGATGTTAAATGGATAGGTGTAGATGGTAGCTATAAACCATTGGTTAGAATAGACGAAAAAGATCCATCTAAAAGCTATGCTTTTGATGTTACGGATTTTGTTGATAATTCAGGAACTCCTGTATGTGCTAATGTGCCTTCAACCATTTATCAAATAGAAACCAATACACAAAATGGTGATATATTTGCTTCATTCTATACTTCAGTTTCACCTGGAGAAATTGGATTATTATATTATGATGCTACTGAAAAATCTTGGCATTTATTTAATGCTAATAATTCTGATATAACCCCTGGAGTAATTAATACCCTTAAATTAGAACACCATTCTATGAATAGATGGTATTTATGGATAGGGACAAATACAGGTATTTCTAGATTTGATGGAGTTAGTTTTAAACACTATGATACTTCAAATTCAGGATTACCTAATGATTATGTATATTCTATTGAAATTGATAAGCTTGGACATAAATGGATAGGCACTCAAGATGCTATAAGCTATTGGGATGGGACAAGATGGGCAGTTTGGAACAGCTCAACAAATCCTGAACTAGATCCTACAGGACAATATCTTTCTATTGTAGATTCTGGAAATTCTAATGTTTGGTTTGTCCTAAAAGGATCGGGGATAAGCCTTTGGCACTTTGATGGATATTTCTTTACTAAAGTTGAATACCGAAATGATAATGTAACTCCTATTGATCCTACAGCAGCAGGATACGGAAATCAGATTCTTGTAGCTCCTTGGAAAACCGTAAAAAATGGGGAAACATTTTTTCCAAAAAGTTTGTTCATAGGAACTCAGGCGGGTGAATTAGGTGTAGTTGATTACATAATTCCCCACATACATGCTACTTCAACAAACCCTGGTACTAATGGATGGGATTTCATATACCACGAAACATCTAAGCCACTTCCTTCCATCGAGTACATTCATAATTCAGGTATAGGACAATCTCAATTAGGTTTCAATTTTATATTGGGTCCTTTAAATGATAACATCACATTAAATTCAGATTACACAAGACCAGTAATGGCTCATGTTGATAGACACTCATGGTATAAGCCAATTTGGCAGCGTTATCCGATCGATTATCTCAAAGATCAATTCCCATCATTAAATATTGACGATGTCTTCTTATATGCGCCTTTAAGAGATATTCTAAACGGAAAAGCAACAAAGGAAAGCTATTGGAGAAATTCACAGATAGAAAGAATTGCTCAGAAAAAATCTAGGGATCTTTTAGAAAATTTTGAATGGGTTGTTACACTAGGTGATATTTATAGCGACATTGGTGTAAAACTAACAGTAGATAGCGAGGGAGATATAATAGCTCTTGGTAACTTCGAGGGTAGCATCTTTATGGGGGAAACCAATAATATTAATCCTATATACTTAAGCGTAGCCGGATCTAACCAAGGGGTTTATTTAGCTAAATATAATAAAGGCGGAGTATTACAATGGGCATATTCAAGAGAAGACGTAAATGCTTCTGCAGGATCTGTCACAACAGATGCTAACAATAACATATACTTTGTTTGGAATTCTGATAATGGAACAACTGCTGCTATTAATATACATAAGACCTCGTCTATGTTAACTAATATGAGTGCTTTGTCTATAACAGCTACTACAGGTACTCCTACTATAAATGATATAAAAGTAGACAAATATGAAAACGTTTATATCTGTGGTGAATTTGAAGGCACCATAAATCTAGGAACTTATACATTAACAAATACCGGATCCAGCCCTGCTGCATATTTAGCAAAAATTGATTCTACATTATCTTTTGTTTGGGCTAAACAATTAGGAGACGGAACAACTAATTATAATTCTGGAAGCTCACTAGCTTTATTAAAAGAGGAATATTTATATTTAGCAGGTAAATTTACATCTTCTGTAGATTTTGGAAATACCCAATTAACTGGAGTTGGTACTCCTGATGCCTTTATTGCAAAAATAAATACAGGAGATGGTAATTGTATCTGGAAAGAATCCCTAGCATCTAGTTCTTCGACTGTCTTTACTTCTATATCTATTTCGGTAGATCCAAAAGGTCATGTATTATTAACGGGATCGTTTGAAGGAACAATTGGAATCGAAAACCAAACTGTTAGCTCATTCCCTGGAACTACTGATATATTTGTTATTAAACTTCTGTCCACTGGAAAATTAATGTGGATGAAAATGTGTGGAGGTAGTTCAGGTGATTTTGCTTATGATATAGAAAGCGACTCGGACGAAAATGTTTATATAACTGGTGCATTCTCTGATGAAGCTTATTTTTCACCTGATGTGATAAATCCCAGAGGTATAATAGACATTTATTTAACCAAATTTAATAAAGATGGTCAAGTAATAGACATAGTTACTGCAGGTGGGGCTTTATTGGATGCTGGTTTAGATATTGTTTTAGATGACGAGGAAAATGTTTATATAACTGGATACTTTGAGGGCGATTCAGATTTCTCTCCTTATATCTCTATACCTGGTACAAATAGTCCTAATGCTTTTATAGGAAAAATTCCAAAGCAAAGATTTAGAGAGGGATATAAAATAGGTTCGGTTCAATCTTGGTTCGGATCTCATTCTTGGTCATGGAGGGAAGAAAGGTTCTATGATAAAGAATTTGAAATTCCTCTTGCTACCACTATTTTTATTAATCCTATTGATTCTTTAATCCCTGGAAAGAAAAATCATGTTTGGACATTGACCGATTCAGAGACAGGAAAAGTTGTAGCTAACATAAGAAAGACTCCTTACTTCATATGGACGTTTACAAACCCTGGTTTTTACACCATTTCGTGCTCGCTACAAGACGCAAATGGAAATTCTTATGATGTACAACACAAAGGGAAAATAAGAGTCATAGACCACAAAACAGCATTTGCTGGGGATCTTATACCAGATGTAGTCAATCCGGAAGACTTCTTAATTAGAAGCATCTATCAAGATAGAGAAGAAATGGGGTTTCCCCCACTTAATCGATTTAACGTTACTGCTTAATTAAATAGTATATTCTCGATAGACATCAAGAATAGCAGGAACAATAGGATGTCTGTGGTTTTTCTTTAAAGTGATAACTTTAACTCCCTCAACTCTTGCTGAAAGCGTGTTCATGAAATCTAAACCTGATTCTTTCTTGTTTTTTAGATCTATCTGAGATGTGTCTCCACATATCATCATTTTAGATCCAATACCAAGCCTTCCTAGAACCATTTCCATTTGAGTCATTGTTACGTTTTGGGCTTCGTCAACAATTACACATGAATTTACTAGAGTTCTACCCCTCATAAAAGGAAAAGGTAAAATTTCAATAATACCGTCACTTAGCAATTTTTCAATTTTGGTTTTTTCATAAACCATTTCTAAGTTTGCATAAATAGGCGCTAGCCAAGGATCCATTTTCTCTTTTAGATCCCCAGGAAGAAATCCTATATCTTCTTTTGCAACGGTGGGTCTAGTAATAACTAGTTTTTCAATTTCCCTATTAAATAACATATCTAAAGCGATCTGAACTGCTAGTAGGGTTTTACCTGAACCAGCTGCTCCTTTAAGAACACTAACAGGGTTTGCTAGTATAATAGCTTTAGCCTCTTTTTGTTCTTCGTTTAGATTAATCTTAAATTTAATTTGGGTTTTAGGTTTTCTTTTTTGTGTCCATTTGCTTTCTGTCATAAAGAAACTTATTTTTTTAGGAAACTACTTGTGGATTTACTGTTTAATATATGTCCCTGTACTTTTCCTATTGTAACTAGTACAGGATATATATCAAAAAAAGAAAAACCAAATGTCAGTAACAATCACAGAAATCTTAGGAACCGATTCAATTTCCGGATCTAGATTAACAATTAATGCTAATTTTTTATTACTAGAAAATTCTTACAACGATCTTGAAAATACTTTTAACATTAATGTATTGACTGGATCGATGGACGTATCTACTGCTTCTAGCGGTCAGATTAAAGCTAAATCAATGCTTTCTAATAGTATGGTGATGCCTTCCTCTGGATCCCCTACTATTCAAATTTATGGAACTGGAGCAAGTGCAGGATTTGTTATTGCATCTAATACGGTGTCTGCTGCAACTGGTATTTTTTCAAATACACTACAGGTAAATTCTTTTTCTACGACTGGAGCGGCAACGTTTGGAGCAACTGCTTCTTTCCAAGGACAGACTAATATTAATGGAGCTCTTACATTTGGTGCTTCCGGTAGCATAGTAAATACAAATAGAAAAGCATCCGTAGGTTCTACTACTGCTTTTCCAACAGCTCCTGGAGCTGGTGTTACTGGTACTTACTCTTCACCTTATATGTTAACATTAACAGAGAATGTTATTTACATTCAATCTGACTATGTTTCTACTGCTCCTGCTGATACTGGATTTGATACAGGATTTTTCTTTTATGCTACTACAGGATCTGGAGCTATTGCTTCTGATATCCCTGCAGGATTTACAGTTACATTAATCGATGTTGCTACAGCTCCTGGATTATTAGCTACTGGAGTAACTGGACCTGCTTCACAATACTATACAGGATTTAATACTTCAGAAGCACAGTATTCTTCACCAGTAGCAACAAATGCTAATCCTTATAAATCTACTGTTACTCTTATGTGGGAGCCAAGAATAGATCAAGGGGCTTCTACAGAAAAAGGTTCATGGGTGGTTGTATCAAGTACTCCTAACTGGACATTCTAATAAAAATTTTATAAATGGCAAAAACACCATACATACGCCCCATAGCAGTTCAAGGAGGTACATTTTATACCTTCTCTTCTGCTGCTGAGGACTTAAGCCTTACTTTCAACAACTCACTTAAGAAGTTTAAATTTTCTAAGTATGCTCTTTTAAAGCTTCCAGAGTTTGGAAGTCCAACATATGGTGAAAATACTTTTCAATTTAATGCGATAGATACAACTTTTCTTGATGCAGCTTATGGTGATTATGTTTTAACAAACCCAAATAACCTTAGTCCTTCACCAGAAATTTCATTTCAGAACTATTGCTTAAATTTTGAGTCAACTATATTATCAGATCCAAACTATAATCCTGATCTTAAATTAAATGTTTCAGAGAGGGTATTTTGGAAATGGGTTAAAGAGCTAGGAGGTGTTAGATACAGATCTGCAAATACGAACGAAGTAGTTACTTCACTTAATCAAAGTACTACAACAACAGTAGACGGTCTTCCTTATTCAGATAAAAGATGGGTAGAAGAAAATACTTTTTTAAGTGGTAACGGTACACCAACTCCCAGATACGAAAGAATCGTACAATATATTGGTGAAATTGATGTAGTAAACTCTGTTCAAAATTCGGATAACGCATATTCGGAAGTTTATATACACATTCCTACTGGAGATGGTAATACCCCTTATGTTTTATTTAAAACAGTAGCAGACGAAAACTATTATCCTGATAGAACATTTACACATAATCCGCCAGATCCTATTGACACTGAATATATTCAAGGGAGAGGAGCTGCTAGTGGAGTTTACGGTCCAAATGGATTACCGAAATTTGCAATATTTGACCAAGACGTTTTAGGAGAACCTGGGGTAAGCGGAACATCTGCTACTGGTACTTTTTCAACTAACTGGTATGCTCCTAGAGAGACACCAAATTCATATTACACTGACTCTACATTTTTTGATGCAGGTAATATGGAATTACAAAAATATGTTGCCGCTACAGGACCTAGCGGATATTCAGTTACTTATAAAAGAAGCAATCTAGACGGAGTTCAAATTGACTTTGATCCTGCTTCTTATAAAGCTATACAAAACTATGTTGGTATTACAACTATTGAGGAGTGGAACGGTACACCGACTACCACTTCTTTTGAATTTAATACAGTATTGGTTTATTATGACGTTTACGATCCTAATAATCCAGCAGATTCAGAAACTAATCTTTACGGAATTTTATTCCTTAATGATCCAGAACCATTCTCAACTAATGCTGCTAAACTTCCTAATTTTAAGAAGTTTAAGCCAGATCCAATTACTAAATTAAACGGTAATTCGTACGGATTTAAAATAAACCTTAAGTTTGATACTGACGTAGAAAGTACAGGAGTAGAACAGGCAATTAATGACTATTCTTCTTTCTCTCTTTCTATATTTATGGATGCTGCAACAGTTCTTCAAGATGCTGCAAAAAATCTTAATGATAGAACATTAGAGATAATGGCTCTACAAAACGAGGTTGCAGATTTAAAAGATCTTATCATTAATACGGACGATAGCACCGAAATTAAACAAAGGCTAACCGCAGTAGAAAATTCTTTACAAGCAAACCAAGCTTTATTTGAGAATACGCAAGACATATTAAGTCTTATTGAAAAGAACAGTGACGATATTCAGAACATACTTCAAAATCAGACTTCTATTAATATGTCATACAATCTTGATCTTCTTAAAGATGGAGACGGTACTACGGTAGATAGAACAACACCAAATATTTTAAGAGTTGATGTTACTCAACAAGATTATAACATTGGATCAAATTCAGTTTTTACTATTAATCCTGTATCTGGTAACACAATCTCATTAGAAATCTATACTAATTACCTTAAACACAAAAACAACGGTCTTTCAATTACTGCAACAAATGATATTGTTATAAGAATTGATGACAGCTTCAATAAATGGAAAAAAGGACAGGTTTTAAGATTAGTTATTGGAGACGATATTGATCTTGGAAACTATTCTCTTGTTATACTTACTGATGTTATGGGAGAATATCCAAAAGGAACACCTTCAGGAGTTCCATACTCAACAGTAGTAGCAGGATTTACTAATACTTCTTTCAGCGGTGCTTCACACAAACCTATTTTTGATATTGTTTGTACCGACGATGTAAATCTAATATTTGAAGTAGATCAAATAAAATAATAAGAAATGTCGAATACGAAAAATTCATTCTCATCTTTAATCGCCCAATTTCTAAGATTACAGAAAAACTCTCTAGAAATTATCAATAAACTGAATGATGTTGCAACTACTGCTAAGGATTCAGTTGAGATTGAATTCTTGATGGATGATAATACATCTGAAAACATACAGATTCCTTCATACGGTTTTCTTAAATCTGAAATTAATAGGCTAGATCAAAACATATTAGCTCTTTCAGGGATGGAAGATAATACTGCTAATATTAGAAAATCTGACGGAACAGTTGCAAAAATATATCAAGCATCGGTTTTAAAAGATCCTAATTCTCCAAGTAGTTTACAAGTACCGTCTACCTTTCAAGCTAGAAATAACTGGTTTTTTGAATCATTTTTAAACCCTCTTCTTTACATTTCTATTGATGTTGAAAATCAAATCCCTACGAATTCTGAAAGGGTAATGGTTAAAAGAATTATTGCTAACACTCAATCTGATGTTCAAAGACAATATTTTGATGCTAACATAAAAGGTAAAAATAATATCTCAGATGCAGACCTTATTGCTGCTTTAGAAAGTCAAGGTATACAATATTTTGTAGATGAGCAAATAAATGAGCTAGAGTTAAGAACAATTAGATATACAGGATCTTTTGGAGTTCTTAGAGTATTTGACGAAGAAACACAAACTACAGAAAACGGGGTTACTACTACAAATACAACAAGAAAATACAAATTAAATACTTTAAAGTACTCAGATACTTTAGCTACTACTTCTAATACCAGGACATTAACAAAGGGAGATCAGATAATTACTTCTGGAGGAACTAAATACGAGATTACATCCATTGATGCAGCTTCTTCTACTATTGTACTTAGAAGACTATTTGGATTTGAGCCAGTTAAAATTGGAAATGATTCATTGATAATATTCTCTAATGTCCTATCAAATAAAGCAGTAGATGTTAATGTTGGTTTTGATGAAAGACAGGGTGTATTTATCAAGTCAATTGACGGAGATTTTAATGTTGCTTCTAGCAACTATAGTCCAGGTATTACATTTTGGTCTAATGAATTACAAATTAACACATCGGATGGCGTAAAAACTCTTTCTGATTTTTATAATTCAGAGGTTTCGGATTTTGGTAAAACCTTTATTGCTGCAGCTAAGGAAAAAACAATTCCTGCAGTATACGGGCAAACACCTTCTGCTCCTGTAGTATCAACTGACAATTTTAAAGTTGTACAAGTAAATACACAAATAACAAGTTCTAAGGAGAACAAAAACTTTAAAGAAAAGATTCAAACAAAAACAACTTTAAAGAACGAAATTACTTCGATTGACAGAGCAATAGATCAAACTAGAAAACAATTAGCAGATCTAACTACTACTGCAACAAAGAAAGCTCCAACAGCAGAATTTAAAAAACTTAGTGATAAGATTACCACCCTTTCAAAAGATAAAGGGTCTAAAACTGATTTGTTATCAACAACAATAACCGATCTAAATAATCTTACTGCTACTACACCAGAATTAACTCAAGCACCTATTTATAGAGTTAGAGGATTTTGGCCTATACCTGAACCTATAACTGACCCAAAAACAGGAGAGCAAAACATTGTTCAATTTAATGTAAGGTATCGATATCTTTCTTTAACTGGAAATCCTAATAATACAACGCAGATTGATTTTGTTGATAACGACGGCGTAAAAAGAGCAGGACAATTTTCTAACTGGGTTCAATTCAAAAGTGATTTAAGAAAAAAAGTTTATGACGAAAATACCGGATCTTATACATGGAAGCTTGAAGATGTTAGTGATGCAAATACTGTAAATATTAATCAGCTCGACATTGCTATATCTAAAGGTGAAAAAGTAGAGATTCAGGTTCAAGCTATATCTGAAGCAGGATGGCCAACAAACCCATTAACCTCTGATTGGTCAACTTCTATTACTGTTGATTTCCCTGCAGACCTTTCTGTACAGATTGACAATACGCCATTTATAGCACAAAACCAAAGTGATCAAACCCTAGTACAAATTCAAACAGAGTTACAAGCTAAAGGTTTAGATCAGCATCTTTCAACATCTTTTAATTCAGGTGACAAATATTATGCTCATACATCTAGTGTAATTTCATCAGGATTCTTTGATGCTAAAGGTACTGCTATAGATTTATTTCAAAAGCTAACTCAGATTGATAATGAGCTTCAATCACTAAGAGCATTAATTGCAAAAGCAAAAGGAACTCTTGGAGTTTATGTAAGAAGCGGAAATACTTCAAACAAAGTAAATCCTGGAAGTACAGTAAATCTTTTTGCTGGGTATTATGATCAGTTAATAGATCTTTCAAATCCTAGCAATAAAGGAAAAATTGCAACTGTGACTTATTATTTAGAATTAAGAAACGAAGCAGCAACACCTTTAGAATTATCTTCTTTAATCCCTGGAGGTCAAGGAGTACATGCACCGAATATATTTGGACCTACTGGATCAGACTATAATGAAAACAGAAAGTATGGGAATACTCCTATACAATTATCAGGTTTAGTTGCTTCACAAGTTAATACCACTACACCTGGTGACTTTGTACAAGCATTAGGATATCAAAGTGGTAATGCTTATTCTCAATTTGTTTATTCTAGATATAAAAGTGTAGGTTTAGACGAGGATCTTTATTATGATCCGGCTACTACATTAGGATGGGTTATTAGTGACGGTACTTCAAGTCTTCCTATAAACAATTATGGTATACTTATGCCATACGATCCGTCATCTACTACTATTACAGGTGCTGGTAACAATACTAATATTTGGAACGGTAACTATACGGCAGGTGCTCCTGCAGGTAACGGAAATCTTAATGAGTTTTCTATACACGTATCTCATCCTGCATTAAATGGGGATACGTTTACTGATCTTGAAAGACCTATAGTTTCTGCATCTGGACCAATGGTATATCCTGCATTTAGACACTCTGTTGGATTTGAAGTTGACACAAATACAAATAGCTCTGCACTAGGAAGTACACAAACATTACCTACCCAGCAATTAAAATTCTATCCTGCAACAGGTGCCACTTTTAGTGCCGACGGATCATACCCTAATAAATTAGGATTTGTTGATGGCGACGAATACTTATGCGGTAAATATTCATGTGGATCTTATTTGTATCTTGCACCAACTAATCATACAGCAGTTCAAGTCGAAGGATCAACTCAGCTAGCTAAAAAGACGTTAGAATTTGGACAAGAGAATTCTATAACAATTCCGATTATCTTCCAAATGAGAGCTCAAGATAAGCTTGGTTATGTTGGAGGATGGAGACAAGCAGGAAGTTTAAAGAATATTACATACAGTAAAAAAATAGGAATAGATATACAGGTAAAGAACGAGGATTTATTCTCTTTTGACGTTTTAATATCAGGAAGCTATACTAAGACATCGCTTGTATCTCCTGCTTATTCCCAAACTGTAATAACCACTAAGAAATAATTGAAAATTGGCAAGAAAGATAATTAAACAGACGGCATCGTTTGGAGTACTCAGAGCGAATCCTAGAATATCAGGTAATGTTAAACTTACCATTGATGCTAATAAGGATATCTGGTTAAACTCCATTGACTCTAATGCCGAGATGTCAAACCAGGCTTATAAGGGATTTAGAATTTCGCCCGAATCTTCTTTTGATAGGGATTTGTATACTTTTTTTAACGAAGGTAAAACGCCTCCTCAGTTTGTTTTTGGATTAGCAGGGGAAGGAGAGCCAGTACAAAACCAGATTAATAATTTAGCAAATTCCTACAACTTTATTTACAGTTCGGGGGTAACCCCTCTAGTATCTGATAAGTATTCTGAAGATTTTTCTTATCTTGCACCTTTGTGGATGGGAGAGGATATACCTGACTATTTTGTAATATTTAGGGTAAATGATCCTATAGATTACCCATACCAAGTTCCTGTTACTTCTATATCTAACGGAGCTAGTTATAAAGTTCTAGAAGACCCTAATGTAGACAAAAATGCTACTGGGTATTTACCATTTATTGTATCGTATAACGCATCCAATTACACAGACGGGAATATCTTTAGCGGAGGAGCTTTAGTCTCGTTTACCGTTGTTCAAGGAAGTGGTACAGTGATTCTTTTAGATCCTTTGTATCATCAAAGTGATGTCGAAAATACTTCTTCTCATTTTTATAATAAGATTTTACCAAAAGCTACTGCAGTATCAACATTTGATCTCACTGAAAAATCAAAAATAGGAAAATATCTAAGAAAAATTAAAACGACTACTGGATACACAGATAGTCTTATTGATGTTAGATTTGAAGAGAATCAATTAACCAATTACAACGGTGTTAATTATACTAGAGGCGTATTTGACAAAAAAGGAGATTTTCTTTTAGATTATTTTGAAACCCCAACTTCACAAATAGGGTTTGAAGATTATATGACCGATGGTTTTAGAAGAAATGGATTAATTAGCTATAAGCTTCTTAATTTAGAATTTCTTTTTAATGACGGTGAATCTAAAAATTATACAATAAATAGATATTTTGGTCTATATGTAAATGCTGCAGAAGTATCTTCATTAAAGCTAGACGGAAATGCTTTGTATTACGATGGCGGCGCATCGGGAAATACCCCAGTACCTCAAAGAAATGATAAAGGATATTATTATCAGGAAGGAGCATATTATCAATACAACGATAATGGAGTAAGGCTATTTATAGACCCTATTCAAATAAAAGGGGTAATTCCAACTTCAGATGATGTAAATGAATATGAGCGAACAAAACTTTTCTGGATAAAAGATAAAGTTGGTAGTTTTTATTCTTTAAAAAAAGACGAAAACTATCTTACTGCAATAGAGATATTACCTACATCTTTATACGGATTACCTGGTACTGAAAATCAATTAGTATTGCAAAATACTGTTGTTAATCTTTCCAATTTTACTGGATCTGATGTAAACACCAAAAAACAATATTATGGTAAATCAACAGGAGAAAAAGGAAGAGCATATTCTGTTATAAAAATAGGGGGACAACTTACAAACACAAGCGAGGATTCATTTGTATTCTATCATCCTTTAGGAACTTATGGAGTACCTGGAGCTAAGTATGACATTTTAAGAAGCTCTGATATGTCATCTGTAATTGATGAATGGGGTCCAGGAAGTTATTACTCACAAGACAATGCTTATTATTTTCACCCTTTTGGAACTCCTGAACAAATTGCTACTGCAATAGCTGGACTTTTTAATAGCTTTAATTATAATTCTTTTGAAGCTTTTGTCTCTGGTGATGAAGTAGTAATAAGAACAAGAGCAGCAGGTTCACAAGAAAATACAAAATACTATATAGATTTCTATCAGGACTTTTCATTACTTGTAAGAATGCCTGATTTGAGAAGAGGCACTATTCTAATTAACGAAAAAGATGCTTGTGATATAAATCAGAAGCAGTCGTTTGTCGGAGGGTCTAACTATTCTACAAATAGAGTTAAGGTTAAGAAGGAGGATGCTAATAAAATTATAGTAGGCGAAACCTTTATTGAAACAGTTAAAAATACTGCAACTGATTCTTTTAGTGGAATACCCGAATATTCACACAAAAGTTCTTCTGTAGTTGTTGGGAAATATAGATTCGTAGATGAATATGCTAAGGACCTTGGCGGGGAAATAATAGGATTAAAAGATTTTGAAAATTATGCAACCTTAGAAGTTGCAAACCATACAGAAAAAATATCAATCGGATCTGTAAATAAAATATCTGCTTTTGATACCTACGATGTACCATTGGGAATATTTTCTTTTTATGGATTAAGAGAAATCGATATGGATTTCTGGTATAGTAATTATGGATATACCCCTACAGAAGAATACTATAAATATTTAGACGTTCAGCCGGACGGAAATACTAAAATAATTCCAAACAGAACTTATTTTGTTTCTTCAGGAAGCGAAATAATATACAATTCTAATAATGTTACGGGACCAGATTTTTTCGTTGGTAATCTTGGTGTAGAATCCTATACATTAGTTACAGCATCTACTGGTGCAGAGGCTAATGTTTATCCCACTATATTTTCGAGAGGAAACCAGACAGGAACAGTAAATACAATAAATTTTGATACTGCATTTTACCCGGATCTTGATGCCTTCCCTGGATTTTATGGAATACAGGATCTTAAATTTTTTAACGAGCAGACAGGATTAGATACTAAATATTCTAATTTGAATTTTGGTAAACTTTCATCTGAATATGATTATACAAAAGATAACTATAATACGGATTTTGCAATAAATAGTAGAGTAAGTCCTTATATAACTAAATGGGTTTATAAAGGAGGAACTGATGTAAGAGGAAATGGATATAGATTAAATAATAATCTTGCATTTAGCCCGCTTAATTTTTCTCCTAGCTTTTTTAGAAATTCTCAGGATCCGCAATATTTTACTCACGAGTGGTATCAATTGCAGACACCTCCATATTCTCTTCCTGAGCATAATATACACAAAGATAAAAGTTATCTTCATGGGGATTTAAACGAGTCGTCAATAAGTGATGCAAATCCTGCTAATAGAGATTATTTCTTAGATTATTTTTCAGTAGAAGGAGAAGATTTATATCCATATTTTTCTAATAGCAGTACTATCTTTAATGTGAATCTAACTGAACGATATTCGGTTTTTGGTTTTAATCAAGGAAGTGGATTATCTGAAACACTTTTTAGAGGGGCAAAGGTTAAAATAAAAAGAAATTTTACAGACTACACTCAAAATGAATCTGTAAAGTATTTAAGTGATGATAGATTCTACGAAGATTATAAATTTTCATGCGTCATTGTCCCTGTTTATAATAAAGAATCTATAATACAGGCTCCGATAAAAATAAAAATCTGGGAGAATAGACAATTCAAAAACATCACGTTTATACTTGAGGTTTTAATGGATGATATGAGAGCAGCTGACTATGAATTGCCTCTTAATCAACAAGGTATAGATCTTGACTATTTTTTACTTTATTCGTTAAAGGATAAATTAACAAAACAAACTGCAACTGCCCCTGTAACTTCTTCTTTACCTAGCGGAATTATTGGATTGCCTGCAGTTGGTGACATAAAACTATCTTCTGCTCTAAACATATCTCCTGTCCCTACTTCATCTGGAGTATATTCAGTAGTTAATGGTGGAACAATTGGACAGGAGGGTGAAATTTATATAGTGCCAAACCCAGACTATGAAACGGATTTAAGGGAGGAAGTACATTTTACATATCTTCCTACAACAACTCCCGGAGCTACTAGCTCTACTGGACCTGGATCATTTTACGGAGTTATTGGATCAACTGGCGGTGGACCTGCAGGAGCTTACACATTGCCTTTCCCTACTGGTGTTGGACAATCCCTTATAAATTTTACAAACACTCAAACTAATTACATTTTTGATTTTGGAGATATAGGATTACCTGGACCTCAAATTATACCTTCTTCTGCTAGTTACGGTACTGTAAAAAACATTCCTATATTTCAAAGAGAAGGCGGAATTGGATATTGGGGAAGTATTTTGGAAAAAATATCTTTTGCTAATCTTTCACTTCTAGTTAATACTGGTCATCCTTACATAGAATATAAAACGTTTGTATGGAACGAAACAACACGAACAACTGATGTTTTAGATAATCAATTCACAATAGAGTTTATTAAGCCTTCTGCATTAGAACAAAATTCAATTTTAATAACTCAGGAAGATACTGATAAATCTGCTGAACTATCCCTATTTAATATTGGATATACCTTAAATGAAGCACCAGGTGAAACTGAGCTTTACAGATATAGCGGGGAATACGTTCCTAGCTTTAGAGAGGTATTAAAATTTGAGAATGTAAAATACGATATGCCAGGATGGATACTTCCTGATGATTATATTATTACCACTATAGTTGAAAAGGATATTTCGTCTAATGATTATGAAATTGGATCTAATTATTGTATATCCTTATATGGCGAACCTCAAAAAGAAATAACTCTATTAAGGGGATTAAATTACAAATTTGATGTTAGCGATCCAAGCAATACTGGATATCAATTATATTTCTCTACTAATAATATTGGGAACAATTATCCAAATGATGCAATAACTTATAATTATGGCACCTCTGGTACACCTGGAACTCCTGGAGCTTTAATAACAATAGAAATTACTCAAGATTTTCCTGATACTGTCTATTATGTAGCTCAGGGAGGAAAATATATGGGGCAAAAAATTAGAATAATTGATCCTATAGAATATGCTTATTGCAGCTTCGGACCTGATAAAGACGATTTCGGATCTGTTAAGAATGTTAATTTTTATAAATATGCTAATGAGTGGATTTTTAGAATAAGTAAAGATTCACCTTATAATCCAGTATATAATTTAATTGGAGAAACTCCAGTTGATAAAAGAGATTTATCTCTATTTGAAAGCTCTTGGGATCCTGGATTTTATAGACAATACAGTGGACCAACAGGATACGTTAGCTTACCTGGTACAAGAAGCATGCAGGAAGTTAAATCATTCTTTGGTAGTAAAATTATGCAAACTCCCGATTTGGTAACAATTCAAAAACAAATAGTTTATCCTACATCTCTTTCAAATGTGATTGATCTAAATTATGATAATTATCCAAACTATGAAATTCTTTGGGAAAACACCTTAACTGAGATTAGAGGTGTGATATTAATGGACAGAATGCTTAATAGATATTTTCTTGAGGATGGAGCTAAGCAAACTTTCCAACAATTTATTGTTCCTGAATTTGGATTTGGCTCTCTTAGTGATATTAATGACGACTTTAATGAGTATATGAAATTAAATGTAATTCCTATATTTCAGTCTAAAAATAATGGATCATATCTTAAAAAAATACCGGTTACAAACCCAGCATCTTTAACTACTATAGTTGGAGATTTAGCTGATTACGAAAAAACAATAAATGGATATTATCAATCCCCCGAAATTAGATTCACTAAAGTTAATGAATTAAGATATGAATTTAAGATAGCAAAAGATCCTTCTTTTAATTATTCTCTTGCTTTCTCTATACAGATTGGAAAAATTTAAGGAAAGGTGAATTTTTGATATATATTAGAACTATAAGTAGAGATGCCACAGATTAACATATTAAACGTACTCCAAGGAGATAACCAGTCAACTATAGTTGACAAGCTAAATTATAACTTCGATCAGATTTTAAGTGCTGGTGGAGGACCTCAAGGTCAACAAGGATTTATTGGTCCAACTGGTCCAATAGGTCCACAAGGACCTCAAGGTGTACAAGGTATACAAGGACCTTCGGGGACTAAATGGTTTGTACAAGATACCTCTCCTGCTTCTGGAGCAATAACAGGAAGCAGCCCGTGGAATTATCCTGCAATTGGTGACTATTGGTTAGATCCGGATTCAGCAAATCAAGAGATCTATGTATTTACGGCAACAGGTTGGGTAGACAGCGGATATGGATTAGCAGCGGGAGATATATTTCAAAGATTTACCCCTATTTCTCTAAATGGAGGAGCTACAGGAAAAGGTATATTTATAGCAGGAACTGCTTCTGATAATAGCGTTATATTATCAGATGCTTCTATTGCAGATTATACTCCAGGAGCTAGTGCTATAGGTAATACTAACTATGAAAATTCCAAACTTAAAATTGCTACAGATTTAACAAGACAAAAGCTTATAAGCTTTGGTAGATCTAATTACGATACAACATCAGAAACTGGATCTGCTAGTAGTTTAAAAAATCCTTCAATTCAATGGACTTCTGTTGCTCCTTCAGGTACAGGAGATTATGATATTACATTTACTAACCCTGCAGGAAGTATTAATATTTCTTCTAATATGGGTGGTGGATCTGGAGGTATTAATATGTATTCTCAAGAAGAAATTACCGCAGAATCTGCTACTCAAAATATTCAATTAAAAACTGCTTCAGTTGGTAAAGGTGTTTTTACAGATGTTGCTACTGGTGGTGCTGGATTCTTTGAAGTATCAAATTTAGGCGGTAGCACAGTTAATCAAAACTACCCCCATTTCTATAGCGATAGTGTAGGTGCAGGTATCGGTGTAGGTACTGGACAATTTAAAAGTACAGGAAATGATGCAAGAAAGCTTTCGGTTTTAGGTAACGTAAGTATATCAAAAACAGTAGGAAAGCATACAGGAACTTTATTTACAGGGAGTTCTTTACTTCCTGCTAATAATAATAAAGGTAGTTTATACGTAGAAGGATTTGTTGGGATAGGAACTACTGATCCTACTGCATATAACGGTTCAACAATACCTCTTAACACTACAGGACCAGCAGAAGCTCAAGGAGCTTTTCCTCAGCTTTGGGTTAGTTCTCCTAACTACGGTCCTGGATTACAAGTTAAAACAAGACCTTCGTCATCAACGGGAGCACTTTCGCCTCCTAATGTAGCATCTATAGGAAGAACAGTTATTGGGGATGGGGTATTTGATGCTGCTGCAGTTTCTAGTTCTTTTGATAAAATAAGCGGAACTGGTCCTGATTTTTCTCAGGAACTTTTCTTAAATTCTGGGTATCTATTTGGAGCAAGAGCAGCTTTAATTAGCTATCAACAAAAGATTTCAAATTCTTTAAATACAACAGGAAATGCTCCAGTATTTGCAATAACTACTTATAGTCCAACTAGTGTTGGGCCATACTCTCCTGGTATAACATCGGGACTAGTTACAACAATACAAGTTAGAAATTCCAATAACCAGTTAGATATAATGTCTAACGGAACTGGAAGTGCTTCACTTAACAATGTTAATATTGGAGCTAGAAATAGTTATTTGTTAAACGTAAAAGCAGGAACTACTACTGATCCTGGATATGGTAATATTAAAATAGGAAATAATGCAGGGACAAATAATGGAGTCGTTGGTTCATTGCCAGGAAATATTAATTTTTACTCTCCAGGAAGCGATGGACCATACAGAAATCATAGTTTAACTGTTTCAGGAATACAAACAATAGGTACTGAGGATCCTTTGTCTAGCTTTTCAGTTTCGAGCAGTTCCACAGGAGCAGGCGTTTCGAATTATACAAACTTAAAGATTCACAGAAATCTTTATAGTGGAGTCCATTATGCTGCTGGAGGACATCCTGATCCGTTTAGTTATTTTACAGGACCGAAGGTAAATAATTATCCGAACGGAATAGAAATAACATCAGACATAGGAGATGACTCTGGTACTTCCTTTATTAAGGGATTAAACAGGTCTGTTGCTATAGCAGTTTCTGCTAGGAATTTGTTCGAGTCTCGGCCTATTCCTTTTGGTAAAGGTACTGCATTAGCTGCTCCTACTAATGGATTCTTTGTCAGCGATACTGGACATAACGTTTCTATTGGTGGATTACCACTATATGGAGGTGCAGCATTAGATGTTAGTGCATCTCCAGGAGGTAATGCTGTTGCAATAAATACTCAAGGTGATTTATCAGTTGTAGGTAATACTGACATTTTGGGAAATCTTGGGGTTACAGGAGACGTATCTATTCTTAATGGAGGATTAATTATTCTTAGAAATAGCGTACAGTTTCCACACCCTTTTGTCCCTTTAACTTCTTCCACTGATTGGTTCTTAAGTCCAACAAACGAGCAAAGTGCTCCTTATGATTGGCCTGCTGTAAATTACGATAGGTATATTACTGTACAAGCAGGTAGCTCTGGTTCAGGGAATGCTAGATATGAATGCTATGCTGAAAATAATATAGGATCAGGATCCTATTATCTCCCTGAAAGAAGGGTTATGGATGCTTATAGCTCTGTGTCATTTTTAGTAGCAGCTGGATGTAGATTTAGGGTTGTAATAGCAAATACAAGTGGTTTTCAATCGTATATAAGTATTATATCTAAAAAATTCGGTAGATAATGACTAAAGAATGGTTTATACAAAAATATGGGGAAACCCACGATAATCTTTCTAGATTAGAAAAAGAAATAGAAGGGCATCAAAATAATAAAGATCTTATCTCTAATGATCCTGTAATATTGGAAAATTTAAAAAAAGAGACTCTATTAGAAATACAAAAATTAAATAATCTTCGAGAATATGAACGAAAAATTTTCAATTACTAATATCCTAAAAAGAAAGGATATTCTCCTTCTTGTTGTAGTTGGTATACTTTGCATGTTGCTATTTAGACAGTGCTCTAGCACGTCAAATCTTCAAGCCCAATTAGAGATACAGAATCTTAATTTGGATGCTTTAAATGACACTGTACGAGTTCAAAAGAACAAGGCTGGTGAGGACATGTTTGTTAAAAAGACATTACTTGCAGATAAAGAAAGTCTAGAGAAATTAAATTCAGATTTAGCTGTTGAATTGAAAAAAGTAAAAGGGCAAGTAATTGCTTTACAAAAAGTTAAAGCAGAAACTAAAACCGAAATTCAATATGTGCCTACATATGTTACTAAATACAACGACGGGAAATATAGTTTAGATTGGAAATTAGACACAACATATTCGGAAGGAAATTATAGAAAGCTTTCTGCTAATAGCTATTTTGAGATTGATACATTAACGCATATTATAAAACCTGGTAAAACTAAAATAGGAGAAGACGTTTTAGGATTTTCGTTTGTTACCGGACTTAGGGAAAAAGATAATGCACTAGAGATCTTTGTAACTCCAAAATATCCTGGTATGACTATTACTAGCATGGAAGGAGCAATAATTGATCCTCAAAAATCAGATGTGTTAAAGAAAATGTTTCCTCAGAAAAAATGGTCAATTGGTCCTTTTGTAGGAGTGGGAATTGGAGCGGGAGTTAACTTTATAGGAAAGCCTATAGCTGGACCTGTATTTGTATTAGGGCTTGGTATTCAATATTCCATAATTAAATTCTAAGGAGAAATTAAAAGGAATATATAACTCATGCCTAATTACACATCAACACAGAGATTTGTTAAGCTTACTGATTATTTGCTGCTAGAATATGATTATACTACAGCACCAAATCCGGAGGAGTACTTTGTAAACACAGGTCTTCCCGCAGTAGGATTTGAAAAAATTGTAAATGGATATTTTGACAATTCAGTACAGATCTTAAATAAGCCTGCAGATCAGGCTACCACTACCAATGTAAGGGATCTTAGTGTTGTTCAAACGGCAAAAAATAGATTCGTTACGTTAGATATGGATTATCTAACTCAGTATCTAGATTATGATCCAAAATTAACACCCGTTAGTGGTCTTCCTATAGTATTCCCTTCTAATATTGGAGTTTATTATGACACTATAAAATTTCATATAGTATCAGGATACAATTTTGATAATATTGATGGTGTAATTTTACAGATAAGATTTCAAGAAAGAACTGGAAAGAAAGCAACAATATTACAACTTCTTGTTACAAAATCTGATGTAGCTCTTCCTATTCTAAATCCTAATCCTATTTATTTAGGTGGAGCTTTATATGATCATTATGTGGAAGTTAAGATACCTGCTTATGCAAATATGATTGCTCAATTTGAGATTTTAAATGGGCAACCTGCACAAACATATACATTAGGTGCTAAAATTTCATCAGATGGAAATGGATTTTTAAAAGATGCTCCTGTTGAATTTACTTTATACGAGATAACACAAACTGTTCTTAAAGACGGATATCAAAACTACATAGCTCAGGTTAGAGCTCAATTAGGTGTTTTTCCTAGAGACAATTATTCTAATCTAGCCGCAGTAATCCAGCAGAATTCTTTTTATAACTATCTTGAATATTATCCAACATGGGAAGGTAACTTCTTAGAAGATTTTATAAATGCAGAAGGTACAGTTGGTGTTTCTTATTATGTTATACACGAATTAGAAGTTAAAGAACAAGTTGGTCTAAGCTATATAACAACATATAATTTTTCAACGACACAAACTCAAGATTATAACTCTCCCTATATTTTTAGACCCGTTTTAGTTAACCCTTTAACTACATCTTTCATAGTAAACTATACTATGAGATTAGTTAATAAAACTAATCAGAATCAGATTATAAGAAGATCGTCATTTAGTTCTTTAGATGTAACTAAATACGGAAGAGAGGTTAACAAGATAAATTTAACTACAGGAGCTTATTCTCAGAAGGTATACAATAAAGTTATACAAGCTGCTAATATATTATCACCTGTTGGTGTAAGTCCTACTCTTGGTGCTCCTATAGAGAAAAAAATACCGGTTTTCTATAAAGATAATAGTATTTCCGTCACGCAAGAAAATATCGTTATTGGTAAAGATGGGAATTTAGTTTCTGAAACATCAAGTCCAACTGCAAATACTGCTTATGGTCAAGGAAAAGCTAAAATTCTTGTCGATCCATTTGATAACTTTTACAAGTTTACAGTTTATAATCTTAAAGGAACTACAACTCCTGAGATTATGGATCTAGGCACTTCACTAACTTATTATATTGTTTTCTTAGATAAAACTGGACAAAGCGTAAGAGTTGAAAATATTAAAAATAAAACTTCAATATCAAATCCTTCTACTGGACAGGTAGCTTTTAAAGTTGTTGATACTAACTCAAAAAAAATCTTAGGGTTTACTTCTAGAGAATTTTATATAATTTCTAGAACACCAGATGCGGTAGAAACTAAACTTTATTCAGGAACTTGGCAAAATCAATCCGAATTTACTGCTGGTCTTTCTTCTCAAGCTTCTTCGACAGGACCAACAAAAGGTGTTACCGGAACTGCAACCACAACTACAACAACAGTTTCTACAACAGCATCAGAAGGAGCAACGAGAGCTTTAACAACAGCTGGAAATCAGATTGTAAATGAAGTTCCACAAACAACAGTAACAAAACCTAGTAGACCTTATGTTTTAGGAAGTAGCTCAGTACTTAGTGTTAAGCCTACTTCTCTTTTAAATACAACCGGGGGATTTTCTACTGGTAAAACATCAGCAACTAAGGTTCCTTTACAAAGTTCAGTACAAGCAAATCTTATAAATATAAACGCATTAGCTGATTCTATAGCAGGAAAAGAATCACAAGGATCTAATCCTCAAAGTGTTATTAATTATTATTTTACACCTGGATCACCTGGTGCTACTCTATTTAAAGGAATAAAACCAAGTCAGTTCTTAACTGCTGCTTACCAGATACATCCTAAAACGTCTAATGGTAACTATGATCCTAAGTATATACAATATTGTAATGCTTTAGATTTTCCAGTAACTAGCGATCCTGAAGGAGCTACAAAAAAAGGATCTACAAATAAAAAATAATAGATGATTTTAAACGCCAGGCAAAATGGTTTTATATTTAATTTTCCTAAGGGGTTTATTGTAGATGCTGTTGTTGAAAAATACCAGGGGTACATTAAAAGAATGCCTATTCCTTATGATACTGTTAATGATTTTATAAACGCAACTATACAATCTGTAAACTTCCCAACGCTTAGAGCTGTTGATAACGTAGAACAGATTAGACCAGGCGGATTCAAACAATCTTACAAAAGTGCAACCACTTTGCAAAATTTGGTTCAAAGAGAATTTACTGTTACATTTAAACTTGGAGAAGGATTTATTAATTATTGGGTAATTTACGAGAACATTATTAAGTTTTTGGATTTTAATAATCCAGAGCAATATCTTCCAGACTTTAGACTTTTATTATTGGATAATGATGGTATTATTATGGCCAGCATTCTTCTTCAACAACCTATTGTGACGTCACTTTCCGAAATACAGTTGAACTACTCTTCAACTACCCCGCAGTTTAGCACTTTCTCTGTTGGGTTCAAATGTAATTACGTAGATGTCAAATTGGAAATCGGATAAAAAAATAATTGGTATAGACTTTAGCTTAAACTCTCCAGGGTTTGCAATCCTAACTCAATATAATTGTAAATGGATAAGTCTCCACAGAACCACTAACAACATACCAAAGATGCTAGAAAAGGACGGATCACCGTTCAAAGTATTTAATGGTATCTCTGAATTCTCTATTAATATAGTTGAGAAAAAAGAATTTAAAGGGGAATACCACGAAAAGGAAAGAGAAAAAATCCTTAATGCAATTTATTTCTCAGAAAAAGTTTTGGAATTACTAGAACCTTATCTTGATGGGGGAACCTCCGTAGCAATGGAAGGGCTTTCGTTTGGATCTAGTGGAAATTCTTTAATTGATATTTCTATGACTACTGCTTTAGTTAGAGCAGGCGTTGTTAAAAAAATCGATCCTAATAATTTCTTTGTAATATCTCCAACAACTTTAAAGAAATTTGCAGTAAAGGGAAATGCAAAAAAAGACGAGCTCTACCATACAATATTAGAAAAGAAAAGATTTGATGTTAGACTTAAACCATTAATGGATGTATTAGAAAAAAATAAAGGTACTTGGATTAAAGGAGTTGGAAAAGTAGAAAATCCTTGTTCTGATATAATTGATGCTACTTGGTTAGCTTTATTTATTGAAGAAAATGAAGAGAAACTTTTGAAAGGCTCCACTGTATAAATAAAGATTAAGTTCATTAAAAAAACAATTAAAAAAAATTTGAAAAATTATGGAAGACAATTTTGACATTTTCAACCTGGACAATGAGGCATTTGTAAAACAGGAAGTTAAGAGAGATGAGGACGAGTTTATCTACAAACCGTATCCTGAATTAGGAAAAGACGGTGTGTATAAATCTTTAATCCGATTCTTACCTAACATCACAAACCCTAAAAAATCTAAAATCCACCAATACTACGTGTGGTTAAAAGATCCTGTAGACGGAGCAAACTTTAAAGCTCTTTGTCCTTCTACAGTAGGAAAAAAATCAATTTTAAAAGACATTTACTGGAAGCTTAAAAATTCTGCTTCTGCTAAAGATCAAGAGATTTCTAAAGCTTTCTCAAGAAAAGAAGATTTCTATTCTTTGATTCAAGTAGTAAAAGATCCAAACAAGCCAGAGCTTGAAGGTAAAATCATGATCTTGAAATTCGGTAGAAAAGTAAACGATCTTATCGAGCAACAAATTAAACCTGAATTTGGTAATCCGTCAAATCCTTATGATTTATTCGAAGGTAAAAGTTTTGGATTACAGGTAAGAAAGGTTGGTGAATGGAACAACTACGATCTTTGTCAATTCGTTGGAGATAAAGGACCGGTTATGGTTAATGGATCTGCAGTTGAAAAAACAGAGGAAAGCAGAGACGCAATCACTAAATATTTAAAATCCGGTCCATTGGATCTTGATAAATATGATTACAAAGATTGGACAGAAGACGAAACTGAGAAGATCATGAAGATCATTAGAAACACTATTCCTGACGGAAGAATGATTTCTGAAATCGTTTCAGGAAACTCTGATTCTAAATCTGCTACATCAGCACCTTCAAACAATGTTGATAGTTTCTTCGAGGATGCTAATTCTCGTACTACAACACAATCTGAAGAGCCAGATCAGGAATCAAAACCAGCTAAGTCAAGTGGTAAAGCCGCTCCTTCTCTAGACGATTTATATAACGATTTATAATAATCTAAATATGGATCGTAATGGAAACAAAGGAAGCAAGTGGTCTTACAGTAGACCGAGTTAAAGGGATAGTACAAGCATCTCTTCTTAAATTCTTCGGAAACGATCCGCATCGTCTTAAGATATACCAAGGGGGCAACAGATTAAATTTCTGTTGCCCCTATTGTGGTGATTCTAGGGATCCTAAAAAGAAAAGAGGGAATCTATACTTAGATACACTAACTTATAAATGTTATAACGGAGGTTGCGGGGTATTTAAGAATCTGAACCAATTAACAAGGGATTTCGATATACAGACAATGCTTAGTTCTGATGAGATCTCGGAAATAACTGAATTATCAAGAAGCTCTGTAGCAAGAAAGAAAATCCGTAATTCTATTGATTATTTCTTTTCCGAAAATTACAAAGACATTCTAATACCTAGAGATGAGCTAAAAGCTAAACTAGGACTTTGGGAGGTTAAAGGAACTTTTGCAGAAAAATGGATTCTTGATAGAAACCATACACCTGATAGTAAATTTTTATGGGATCCAAAAAGAAGAAATCTATATCTTTTAAATCTTTCAGGAGACGAGACTAAGGTTATTGGTTTACAAATGAGGCCAATAGTTAAAAAGGGACATAGCAAATATTTTACATATAAGCTTAGCGGTATTTATAAAAATCTTATGGGAATAAAAGATCCTGAGATTATTTTAAAAGCCGAAGAGGTTGATCCAATATCTAGTGTATTTGGATTTGCAACTGTGGACTTAGATGCTATGATTACAACTTTTGAAGGACCATTGGATGCTTGGCTTTGTCCAAATTCAATTGCACTTTGTTCTATTAATAACCCTTTCCCTTTTGATGTATTAAATAAGAGGTGGTTCTTAGACGGAGATAAACCAGGAAGAGATAAATCAAGAAATCTTTTAGAAGATGGTGAAAATGTATTTCTTTGGGGAAAATTTTTAAAAGAAAATGATTTTCCTGATAGGGAAAAATGGGATCTTAATGATGTTGTAAATTATCTTAGATCAACAGGAAAAAAAATCAAAAGGCTCGATAATTATTTTTCCACTGATAAATGGGATATTATAGATATATGAAAAAATCTAGAGCTAAAAATAATAATGGTAAATATAAGTTTCCTGTAGATATAAAAGGGGACTTTGAATTACCTGATTTTGATCTGTCTTCTAATTATGAGAACAGCAAGGTAAAGAATAAAATAAGCTCTGAAATAAAAGAGGTTATTACAGTAAAAAATAAAAAGAAAAAATGTCAGAGCAACAAGCTAATATAGAGGGTAAAATAGATTTTGATAAAAAATTTGGCGAAGAAAGATCTGAGTGGACTGAAAAAATTAGATCACTTGCTATTCGTATGAAAAACATTAGAGAGCTTGCTGAAGTACAGGTCGATTTATATTCAAATAGACAGATCATATTAGAATATAATGCTAAACTTGGACAAGTTATGACTAAGCTTAATGCTAAATTCAGAAAAGATAAAGCAGATCGTTTAAAGTATTACTCTGAAAATAGCCAGGTGAAATACGGAGCAAATGAAAAGAATCCATTGATAGAGGGGGATCTTAGTGAGTTAAAAGAAAGAATGGAAATAGTAGAAACACAGATTTCTTTTCTAAATGAAACTATGAAAACTGTAGACCACATGCTTTATGGGGTCCGTTCAAGAATATCTCTTGAAGAGTATATGAGATCGGGAGCGGTCAAAAATAATTATTAATTAATGCTAAAATTCGTAGTAAGTGAAGATAGGAATTGGTTAAGTTTAGTTGATTATGACGAAGAATTTGAAAGAAAACAAATTGAAATATCATTAACTAAAAAAATACATAACCACTTTTTTCACCCCCTTGTTAAAAAGAAACATTGGGATGGAGCTATATGTTTTGTAGATAAGAGATTGCCTATTTGGAGAGTTCCAGTTGGACTTTGGTCTGAACTTTATCAGATAGGACAAAAATATAAAATAGAGGTGAGAATAGATGGTCTTGAGAACATCATAGACAGTTCTTTAACTCTTGAAAAATTTACTTCGTGGTGTAACGATTTTTTTGAAGGTAAATCTTTTCAGCCTAGAGATTATCAAATAGAAACAGCATGGAAGATCGTAAGATTTAAACTTTCCGTATCTGAGGTTGCAACTAGTTCTGGAAAAACTCTCATTGCATTTATGGTTCTTGCATATCTTAAGAAAGTACATAACGTTCAGAAATTCTTAATGGTAGTACCAAATAGTAACCTTGTAATACAAGGATCTGAGGACTTTGAAGAGTATGGATTAGAAGAATTAGACAATTGTGAGCTTCAGCAAATACACGGATCTAATAAAAAGAAAATATCAAGTGGGCTTATGATTGGTACTTATCAATCATTGGTTAAAATGGAGCCTGAATTTTTTGATGGAGTTGAAGCTGTTTTTGTTGACGAATGTCATCAAGCCCAAAGTGCATCGATTAAAAAGGTAGTTGCCTTGTGTAGGGATTCTAAATGGAGATTTGGATTATCTGGTACTCTAGCTAATAAAGCTACTGCTGAGTATCTGACAATACAACAATTTCTAGGACCATTAATTATGGAGATATCCCCTAAGTTTTTGTTTGATAACAAATATGCTACTCCAGTATCAATTAAAATTGTTAAAATGGATTGGCTAGATGATAGTGTAAAAGAAAAACTTGGTACGCTAAAAGAAACAAAAACTGAAATAGAGGGGAATGAAATATTTAATATTGAAAGAAAGCTTGTTGTAAATTCAGACAAAAGGCTGGATTATGTTCTAAACTTTATACTCAAGACTTCTAAAAATTCATTGGTTCTTTTTCAATCTGTAGGCGAGGGATACGGTAAAAGACTATACGACGGAATTAGAGAAAAAACTAATGAACGTGAGGTTTATTATATAGACGGAGATACGGATCCTCAGAAAAGAGAAATCTTTTTGAATAGAATGGAAGAAGGTATTAATAAAATATTGGTAGCATCTTTTGGTACTCTTTCTACAGGAATCAGCGTAAAAAATATCCACAATATATTCCTTACTGAATCATATAAATCTGAGGTTTTAATCAAGCAAAGCTTAGGAAGGGGAATGAGATTATTTGAAGGGAAAGATAAAGTAAATATTATAGACTTTGTAGACAACTTTTCTTGGAACGGTAAAGACAATTACCTTATGAAACATTCAAAAGAAAGAATAGAAATATACAAAAAAGAGCATTTTGAATATAAGGTCTACGAGATCAAAATTTAATATTTGGATATATAAGAAGAAAGAAAAGAATCTAAATGAAAAATATCCAATTATACGAGCATTTTTGTATTAACGAGGCTGAAAATGTATTCTTTACTAGACACAATCAACCTGGTAAATACAAAGATAGAGCATCAAAAACATACGGATTAACAGAAAATCCTACGGTATTACAAAAAGCTCACAACTTCTTTAGCAAAATGGAAGACCGAATAAACAGCATGGCTGGAATCGGTAGTTCTTTGCAAAAATCAAGAAGATCTGAAAGAGGCGGAGGCCCTGATACTGGTGTAGAGGTACTTTTTGGCTTACCTTCTGTTATACCTAACGTACTTAAAAGAGTATTTGGTCCTAGTAAATTTGAGCTTGCTAAAAAAGCACCTGCTAGCGACGATAACGTAGATTTGGAATTCATGAGACATACTAATGAAGACTTTGCTAAAAATGATCTTCCTAGTATAAGAACTGAAAAACAGCTGGAGGATAATATTGCAGATCTTTATCAAAAAGGTAATGTTGCAAAAGGACAGGTTCCTGTTCTAGATGATATAGCAAGAAATAGAGCTACTATGTATTATACTAGAGAGTTCAACCCAGCCCAACCGGTATTACAAACAAATAACTAATCAAAAATGAAAAAATTCTCTTTAGTAGTAGAAAAGAAAAAACAAGAATTACAAGAAAACGAATTGGTAAACGAAAGAAATCTTTACCTAGATTTTTCTAAAAAATATAACAAGGAACATGGTGTTTCTGGTCCTTTTGATAAAAAGTTCAAAGGAGACGAAAAAGCTCAAGAGGAGTATATGGGAGGCCTTTCTAAAGCTTGGGCAGAGCACAAAAAGAAAAAAGGAATCAAAAATAAATCTGAAAAGAATTTTGATTTCAAGAAAAAAATGAACGAGTCCAAAGCATTAGATATGGCTAAAGAAATGATCGGCGACGGTGGAGAACCTAACTATCATTTTGTTACTATGTGTGATGATTATCTTTTTGAAAAAGAAGGTGAAATGATAAAATACAGTAAGGACATTTCTTCAGCTCCTCTTAAAATTAAAACTACTCCTGATATGGGAGCTTACACATTTGGCCCTTTCATGAATATCGAAGAGTCTAAAATGTTTGCAGAAAGTATTGAACTTGATGAAATCAATGGACCTAGAATGGTAGTTATAGAGGACAGAAAAGAAGGAGAAGTTTTTTCTAAATATCTTAGCTGTAAGCTTCAACCGGTTTGGGACGAAAACATTAGTGACAGTAGCGCATCTGATGAGGATATGGACGACGAAGATGAATTTGAAGATCCTAATTCGGAATATACATACGGTGACGAAACTGAAGACGAAGAAGAATAAGAATGCTAACACTATCACAAAATCTAGCTCTTTATCCGCTTTTACAGCACTATATAGGGAGTCAAGTAACCTCTATTATACCAAATCAATCTTATCTCTCTTTTAATACCTTATTAGGTGAAAGGGGAGAACTTCGTATGGAAGATAATGGCGATTGGAGAATAATAATAGGAAGTGAAATTATAGATACAATAGAAAGTGATGTTTTTAAAACTCTTATAAGTCCAGATGCTAAAATAAAAATAGAGGAATATCTAGATTTACTGAAATCCTTGGGTACTCAGGATAATATAAGCTATCGATCTAGAGTACTTGTTCAACAGATTCTAAAAGTTTTAGAAGATTATGTTATTAACTCTAATTATGTGCCTAAGAAAATAATAAAAGTTGGGCCTTTTATTGTTTTTAGCCACGAGGGAATAAAATTTATAAATTGTTTAAATTAAAAAAATGGCGGGAATAAAGAATCTATCTGAAATATATCAAAAGCAAGGTAAAGATTTCGTTGAAAAACTTTTTAACGACGAAATAACAGTGACTGAAAATCTAGATGGGTCCTCATTTTCATTCGAGAAAGATTTTATAGGAGATAATATTTCCTTTTATAAGAAAGACCAAGAAAATCCAATTACAAGAGTTGATAGGATATTAATGACGTATTACGAAAAGCCTATTAATTACATAGATGCTTTACCTGATTCGGTAAAGCAGGATATACCTAAAGGATGGAGATTTGGAATGATATATTTTCCAAACTCTAAACCTGTTAGAATAGAGTATGACAGAGTTCCTAAAAATCACTTAATCCTTACACATATTATTGTAAGAGACGAGTTTGGTGATACGGTAAGAACAATACAGGATAAGAAAGAATTAGATATATGGTCAGAAAAAATAGGGGTTGAAAATGCTCCTATATTATTTCAAGGCAAGCTAAATCAAGATCAGAAGATATGGATTATGGATTTTCTTTCCACTCCACTGATGGATCTTAGAAATAGATTTAAAACAGAAAGCTTTACTAAGTATATCATATCTCTTATAAATCCAGGAATAATACAAACAACACTAGGCAGAGATCTAGAAGGACAGATTGATTCAATTATTTTTAGATTTAGTAGTAAAGAAAATGAAGAAGAGGTATTAGCCAAAATGGTTGATCCTATATTTTATGAACTTTCTAGAGAAAGAAAACCGGAAAGATCATCATATCTTCCTAATGATGTATACTCGTTATGTCTAATTGATATAATGAATTTTATATTAGAGGAAGGAATTGAAAGCTTTCCTGCTGACGGTGAAGAACCAGAAGAAAGGTATATTAACTTTGTATTCTCTGTTTTTAAAAGATTTATTACTGCTTACGGAGAAAAATATATTGGTGTAGATTTCGATAAACCCGAATATCTTAAGTCAGAAAACTTTGGATTAAACAAAGAATTTATACAAGATGAAGAAGTACTTTCCAATCTTGAAGAGGACGAAGCTTATACTGATATTTTACAATTAATACTAAACTCATTTAGAAAGCTAAAAAGAAAACCACATGGTTTTTTTACTGAGGGACTAATTCAAGAGTTTAATCATCTTGTTGAAGAAATAGCAGATTATATAAATGCTAAAAAGAAGGAGAAAATACAAGAAGCATTAGGAATCCCCACATTTGTTTGGTTTAAAAAAATAGGTACTAAATTTAAGTTAACAGAGGAGGAAGATTTACAATCAGTTAATGAAAGTGATGAACATTTAGAATTAATCCTTGAATCTGAATCTAATGATAAAGAAGAAGAGGAAGAAAAAGATACTTCTGAATTTTTCTCATTTAGAGATTTTAAAAAAGTTGTTTCCACAAACAAGGAGAAAAAGAAAATTAAAATTCTAAACGAAGAAAAAGAAAAAGTTAATCTTCTTATAGGTAAATTTCAGCCATTTAATAATGGTCATCTAAAAATGTGTACACGATTAAAAAAAGAAAATGGCTTACCTGTTTTTCTATGTGTAGTTCATCCTGATGGGGAAGCATCAAAAAAATACCCATTCTCTATAGATCTAATTAAAAAATGTATTGGGGCTTTAACTTCGGAGGATCCTAAACTATTTGCAGGGTATAAAATCATACCATCAAATCTTTTAGAGGATGCTTTGGTATCTATTTGCGAAGAACTTAATCCTGTTTCTGTTTGTGTAGGAGAGCCTGATTTCGAGAATACTATACTTCAAAGAGAATGGATTAGAAAAAAATACGATCTTAAAAACCAAGATATAGAAATATTTAAAACACCTAGATGGTCAGATAACGAAAAGGTTAGAGAATGTATCAAAAGTGGAGATTTTCAAGGGTTTAAAGGAAGCGTGCCTAAGTCTATTGCAGTTTTATTTAATGAGTTTGTTAAACAATCCAGTGATGATGAAAGCGAAGATATATAAATAAAAAATTAAGATGAGAAGAATTCTTGGTTGGAATGATTTCAAACTATTCGAGCAAGTTTATCTAGATAAGGATGATCCGAAAGGAAATCAAATATCAGAGCAAGCTTTTAAAAAAATGAGGCTTTGTTGCTTCGATATTATGGGTAAATACCCGTTCTTTAGAAAGCTTCTTTCTGATTTAGTTATTAGAGAAAACAGAAATCTAAAATATAGAACAATGGCAACCGATGGTGTTAGTATACACTACGATCCAGGGTTTGTTTTAGCAAAAACTGAGGGAGAAATTATATTTGTAATATGTCACGAAATAATGCACAACGTATTATTTCACTTTGCTAGAAAAATGCCAGACCCAGATTTATGGAATGCTGCAGCAGACTACGCATTAAATCAATTACTTGAAGGTGTTGGCGAAATGCCTAAAGAAGGTTTATATCCTGGATGCGGATGGCACCCAGATGATAAAAAATTCGTAAATCTTTCTGCAGAGCAAATATACGAATGGCTAGTTAAATCTGGATCTAAATCCCCAGAAAAACCGGAGCCAGGAGAAGGTGAGCCAGATTCAGAACTTAAAATAGGTGACATAATTAGAGATACTAAAACTAATACCTATGGTGTTGTTAAATCGATAGATGTAGCATCAGGGGAAATAGATTTTGATCCTATTCCAGAATCAGATGTTTCAAAATATTTATAAAAAATGAAAGCTAAAATTACAGACGTTAAGAAAATAGTTAAACCCCAAAATGGCGGAGGTGGGGGTGAATCCCCTAAACCACCTAAAAATACTGAAGCTTGGGACGAGGATGATGAGGATATGCCAGATGATGATCAAGAAGACGGACCAGATGGTGACGATCAAGGAGATCAAGGAGATCAAGGTGACCAAGGCGATCAAGGTGACCAAGGAGAAGATGGTAAAGAAAAACCAGGTAAGCCTGGAAAACCAGGAAAAGGCGGGGGAGAAGGAAGGGACTTTGAAGAAATAGATCCAACTGAACCTGGTGCAACATACGAGGTTACACCTTGGCAAAAACCTTCAGGGCATACTGTAGTAGGTGAAGTACTTCCTACTGGTACATTAGGCGACGCAGAAGATGCAAGTGATAAAGATGCAGAAGCTAAAAAAGACCAATGGAAAGCTGCTACAACTGCAGCAGAATCTCAATCGAGAGGTAATATCCCAGGAGGTGTTAGAGATGCCTTAAAAAGAATGAGAACATCTATTGTTGACTGGAGAAAAGAATTAGAAGTATTTATTGATGATGCTATTTCAAAAAGCAAATATACTTTACCTTCTAGAAGATTCTTAGGATCAGGAAAAGCTCAATATGGATATAAAAAATACAAAGAGGATTTTGAATGCGTTGTAGTTGCTATCGATACTTCTGGATCTATTTCAGATAAAATGGTAGCTCAATTCTTAGCCGAAGTTAAATCAATAGTTGATACTTATTCTCCACAAGATCTTTATATTATATTCTGTCACACAAGTATTTATAGAGTAGATCATATACAACCTGGAGATCCTATTGAAGTTGGACAATTAAGAAGCGGCGGTACTGAATTTTATCCTCCTTTTAAATGGACGGAAGAAAACCTAATGACAAAAGGAATTATGCCTTCTGTATTTATGTACTTTACTGACGGTGAAGCGACATTCCCTAAACCTTCCGAATATGGAATTGGTGAATACGAAGATAAGTGTATTTGGGTATTACTAACATGGAATGGACAACCATTCCCTAATGAGATTCCTTTTGGGAATAGAATAGATATTACACTTCCCAACAAGGAAGTTGGATCTATATAATGATATATACAATAGAAAATAAAAATAATCAATGAAACGCATTTACAACTTTAACGAATTTGTCAACGAGGGGTATCTCGATAAAATAGGATCCACTGTAACTGGATGGATAAAATCTATGAAAGATGCTATTAAATCTGGATTAGTAAAATTAATACCTTCCGGTGCTAAAGCAGGTAAGCCAATGGCAACTGCATTTGACCCTGATAAAGGATCAATAGAAGCTCAGCTTTTAGATTTCTTTAAAGGAACACCTTATGCTGAAATGACATCAGAAACAAATGAAGCTCAAGTTCCTTTAGCTTATCCAAAATCTGAAGACGTTTTAGACGTAAAAGAACCAGAGCTTAAAAAAATGATTAAAACTCGCCTTAAAGCAGTTTTAAAAGCTGGGGACGAAGATAATATTCAAGGAGTATTAGATGTTAAACCTATTTTTATCTTTGGAGCTCCTGGTATTGGTAAAACACAAATCGTTGCTCAAGTATGTGATGAATTAGGAAGAGAACTTTACGGTAAGCCTTTAAACTTGGCTTTTGTAGATGGTGAGTTTGCAGAACCAGTAGACTTTGCTGGTGTACCTTCAGTAGTAGACGTTGAAAATCCTAGTGATGAAAGTCCTTACGGAAAAGGTATTACTAGATCTAACGTATCTGTTAACCTTTTACCTAATGATAACGGTAGAGATAATATGGGTGGTATTCTTTTCATTGATGAGTTAAACCGTATGCCACAAGAGGTTGTTAAAGTTTTTATGAAGCTTGCACAAAGCAGAAGACTTGGACAAACTTATAATATTCCTAATAAATGGTATATTGTAGCTGCTGGTAATAGAGCAGAAGATGATCCAAGAGAAGTTAAGCAAATGGGTACAGCTCTTAGAGATCGTTTCTCAGTTGTTAACTTTTTACCTACAGTTGCTGGTCTAAGAAAATATATTGAAGGTGGAAGATTAAAAGATGTTGTTATTCCTGAATTATTAGACTTTTTAGAATTCCAACAAGAATATTTCCACAACCTTGATCCTGCTAAACAAATGATTAAATATCCAACTCCTAGAGCTTGGACTGATGCTGCAATTGGATTAAAAAGAGTTATGGACGAACTTTCTTCTGAAGGTGTAACTGAATTATCCGATAAAGATATTATTAGTGCATTTCAAGTAGAAGTAGGATATGAAGCTGCTGCTGCATTCCTAGATTTCTATAAAATTGCTAAAGAAATTCCAGTTAAAGATTTAATGCTTCCGTTCACTAACCCTGATAAAGCACCTCTTCCTGATGATAAGAAAGATCCTAAGTCTGGAAGACCTAGAGCTGATTATGCACACGCATTACTTTCTGCTATTATCAGAAAAAGTAAAGATACTACACTTACGGATAAAGAAGTATGTAACTTTGCTTCTTATCTACAAAGAGTTAACTCTCCAGAATGGGGTAACGCTGCTATTGCAAACCTATTCAAAGAGCATACTTACTTAAGAAAAGACGCTAAAGCAATTCAATGTATCGCTCCACTAGCTGGTAAATGGGGTGCAGAACTTGGAACGGAATTATAATTTGAATGAAGAAGTTCAGTAAAATACTGGAAGGTCATACCAAAAAGTATGACCTTTCTAATAGTAAGAGACTTCTAGAAGAGGCAAGAGATAGGATTGATTCGGTAAGAAAAGAATTCTCTTCCTTTGAAGATGCAGATACAACTGAACTAGAGGAAGCTTGGAATCTTATAGATAAATATCATGGTAATGTAGTTAGAGGAGAGATATTTAAGAGAAGAAAAAAAGATCAATATATCCCTAATACATCAGCTATAGTACCAAATAAAGGAAACTAAAAATATGAAACATATAAAATTATTCGAACATTTCTTAAATGAAGATGGATATGGAAGAGATTTTTTCGTAAAGGAAAAAGCAGGTAAACTGATGCAATACTTCTTCAAAATAGAAGGTGAGGAAGATGATCTAGGATTTGTAGTTTCTCTTGGTAAGCTATCAAGAAATACTAATATAGAATCTGCTGAAAATAGTTATGCAGTTCTTTCCGTAGAGCCAATTAAAGAAGCTGTAATGGACGATTATCTCGTTAAAGACTCTGATTTTAAGTCAAGAGAAGATGATGTGTTTACGCTTACTAAATCGGAGTTTATGCGCTTTTATAAGATAGCTGGAGAGTGTATAAAAGACTATTTACAAAGCAATCCTAAGGTAACTTTTATATACGACGAAATGCCATTAAATATAGATATGGATTTTGATGATTATAAATCAAATGTTAAGAGTTTAATGGATTCTTGGAGCTATAATAAATGGAGCTTACAAGAGGGTTCAGTAAATAAGACTTTGGTTTATTCAAGAAGAGATCATGACTAATATATTAAAATTTGACGAGTTTATAAACGAATCAAGAATTCCTATTGCTTGGGCTAAGCCTTCGCAGTTAACCACAAAGATACTTTCTTTTATTGATGAAAAACAAAAGGTGTCTAAAAAAGAATTAATTGAATTCTTGGAAAGCGTACCTGAAGATGCTTCTGGGAAAAAACCTAATATATCTTGGGTTCGAAACCATAAGAAGTATGTGAAGTATAAGATACAAGAAGAGGATGCAAATTATTATTCTTTGACCCCCTTAGGAAAAAGAGTACTTAAATCTTCAAAAATTAATGAAACAACTGAGGGAAATCAAACTAAAATTATAAAATAACAAAAAATGGAAAATTACACAAAAATTCAGGAATTGGTAGAAAGCATGAGCAAAGACATTGAGGCGTTCTACGTAAAAGGTAACAAATCTGCTGGTACACGAGTTCGTACTGCTTGCCAAGATCTTAAAAAATTAGCTCAAGAATTAAGAGTAAATGTACAAGAAACTAAAAACACTAAATCTTAATTATAATGGGATACTACATTTGTAAAGTTAGTTTTTTTTCTGGTGAGGTTTCTAAATCTACCGGAAAAGCAAAAGCTTCGAAATCGGAAATTTTAGTAGAAGCAGAAAGTGTAACAGAAGCAGAGGCAAACTTAAATAAGCATTTGTCTGGCGAAGTTTCAACAGCACATCTTGACTTTGAAGTAACTTCAGTAGCTCAATCTAAAATTGAGTCTGTAGTTCACTTAAAGGCATAAGATCAAAATCATTTAAGAAGTCCCAGTAAGATATATAATATATTACTGGGATTTTTTGTATCCCATGAATTATAATTTGTATGACAAAAAAAAGAAAATCAGCGGAAACTAGTTCTTATGAACCACCTGTTTCCCCAGTAAAAATCCCAAAAGGAGATACTGGATTTAATACAGTTAAGAAAGGATACAGAAGATTTATCTGGTCATGGAAAGAATATATAGGTAAGAAGCCAAAATTTACAGATAGCTAAGATATGTCAACAGTTTCAAAAACAAAACACAAAGAATTACCAGAAGTTAAAGAAGGAGCTGAAACACCTTCGGGAAATTCTGGACCAGTTCCTACCGTGTATCCATATCTAAATCCAGAATCGAATAAACCAAAAAAGAAATCACAATCTGCTAAAATGCAAAATCTTGCAGATTATAGAGAATTCATATCAAAAATAAAAAAATAAAATGGAAGAATTAAACGAAGACTGTGGATGTGGATCCACTACAGATAACATCAGAAGTTATACAGGAAGTAGTACTCCTAAATACTCTCAAGATCCTTTAGTTGGTAAAAGAGTTTCTTTAACTGACGGAAGAAGCGGTCTAGTTGATGATTCAATCAGAAATAATACTGGGGAAGTTATTGGATATGTTATTGAAGGCGATAGAGGAGCTTATAGAGTTTTTAAAAATAAAATCACTGGTATCATGGACGAAAGCGGTGGAGCTTTTGCTTCTTTAGCGGGAACCCCCGGAATGGGAAATGTGGTACCTCCAACACCGGATCACGAAGGATCGGGGGATCAATTCCCAAGTCTTACTGTGGGAACACCTGCAGCTAAAGGTAAGAAGAAAAAGAAAACACCAGTTGTGACAGAGACTACCTCAGTAAAAACGCCAAACCCACTTTCCACTTCATTGATGGATTTTAAAACATTTTTGGACAACAGCAAAAAGAATCAGAATAAATAAGAAAAATTGACATATAAAATTAAATCCAAGTGACAAAATTGCTTGGATTTTTTGTTTTGTATCATTTGGTATTTAATTTGTAATAATAACTATAAAAAATAAAAGATATGTTTATAGAATTTGAAAAAGAGATCCCTTTCTTTTTAAAGACCTTAAGAAATACGATCAATGGCCACAAAATAAAAAATGGTACAATCGTAATTGAAGTACCAGGTTTTACGAAATCTGATCTAAAGATTACTTTAGAAGGATACGTAATGAGCGTTACCGGTAAAAAAGAGATATTAGGAGAAGCCTATGAGATTGATCAAAAAATAGTTTTACCTGCAGGATCTTTAAATTCTGACGATCCAATTACAGCTAAGGTTGAAGATGGTTTACTTTATATTAGTCTTAAAAAATCTGAAAGAAGTAAACAAACAACAGTAGACATTTCTTAATATCCCTATAAAGGCTAGAGCGATTAAACTATATTTTCTGTTCTTGTAATATATACACTATGGAACATTTAATAGAATTTAATCGCTTTAGGTCTATAAACGAAAGTGTAGTTGCAGTTACATCTAATTGGTTTTTAATACACGACGAAGGATCTTTCCAAAAGAAAGAAGAAGGCGGTTATTTAGTATTTAACCAAAAGGGTAATTTTACAATTGTTTATAAAAAGAAAAATTCGGAGGAAGAGGAATCTAGACTTGAATTTTTTGTTTCTAAAGAAGCATCCCCTGATAAAAAAAGCTTGTGTCAATGTACCATAATTTCTAAGGATGGTAAAACAACAGCAAAGAAAGTATTTGATAATATTGATGCAGTATCCGTATGGGAAATATTAGCCATATTTTTCGATTATTCTGATATTGAAAAGGAAAACAAGGAAGAAGCTAATAGATTCATTCTAGGTATGTCTAAATCATTAAAAGCATTGGTAAAATCTGAATATGCAGATCAACTTCCTGCATCATTTAAAGCATTAGTAAAATATACAAAAGAAGGTTCTGAAAAGTCTAATCCTAATATTAAAATAAATTCTGAAAGTGATAAGTTTAAATTTGAAGAATTAATTACCAGATTTATAGAATTCTTTAAGAAATCTTAAGAAACTGATATTTCCTTCTTTTTTAATTCTTCCAAGAAGTTTTTCCAAACCTGTAGTCCGTCTTTTATTCCTGATTTTGGGAATTTATGAAATTCCGCTCTTTGCGACATAATGTAAGCTGCTATTATAGCATCTTTTACTTCTATCTCTTTCTTTTCAATCATGTCCTGTAATCTTCTTACGGATCTTAATGCCTCATCTCTGTTTACGAATCTTAGTCCTTTGGGATGTTTATTTCCCTTAGCAAAAGGATTTATGTCGTTTAGATAAACTTGCTCAAAAAGTTTGAATGGTAGAATATTTTTCACATCCTATATATTCTTTTCCGTAATAGATTGAAACCTCTACTGAAGATTGCTATAAGATAGTTATGATAATAGATATTGAAACATCAGGATCTAACCTCTCTGTCTCCCATTATACCGAGGAAGGAGAGGTAAAATTTTTAAAATTACCGATCCCGAAATCTCAACAATTTGTATGGCAAAAAACTTCAGCATCAGATAAAAACAGAGATAAAGAATGGCTTTCGTGGGATGGATTACCAGTAAAAAAAGTTAGTACTTATAAACTTGACAAATATCGAGTAGTTGAAATATTAGAATCCTTTGATAAGGAAATAACTAAGCCTCTTTGGGAATATCAAACCCCTAAAAAGTACTTTGTCGATATTGAGGTTGAGATAACCGACAATCGGGCAGATTCTTTAGATACAGAAAATGCTAAAAATAGAATTCTCTCAATTGGTATGGCTTCTTCCCACGGGAAGATACTTGTTATTGGTCTGGAGGATATAGAGCCAGAAAGAATACTTAAAATAGAAAAAAGAATTAAGGAGCATTTTAAAGGACAGGAAGGGGATTGGTCTTTCAATTATAGAAAATTTGAAAGCGAATTTGATATGCTCTATACCTTTCTATCTAAGCTGGTTCCTAAAATGCCATTAATTACTGGATGGAACTGGTTTGGATATGACTGGCCTTACATTGTAAACAGATGTAAAAGATTAGGTATAGAACCAAGTATATGCTCTCCAAGTGGTGTATTAAAAGGCAAGAAGCAAATGCCAATGCACATTTTAATGGTCGATTATCTAGAGATCTATAAAAAATGGGATAGGGTAATTAAAGTTAGAGAATCTAATTCGTTGGATTATGTTGCAACTCAAGCTATAGGAATTAAAAAAATTCACTACCAAGGAACTCTTAAGGATTTATACGAATCAGATTTTGAAACGTTTATTTTCTATAACGCAGTTGACTGTGTGTTAGTACATTATATTGACAGAAGATTGGATACACTTTCTACATTCTTTAAGATTGCAGAAGTAAGTGGGGTAGAGATCGATAGAGCACTTTCACCAGTTTGGACCACAGAGGTACTAATGCTTAAAAAATTCTTGGATAGAAAACAAGTAATTATAAACGAGAGAAAAGAAGAAACACACGTAAAATTTGAAGGAGCATATGTAAAGAAGCCAGAAAAAGGTCTTTACGAATGGATTGCATGTTACGACTTTGCTTCACTATATCCCAATACGATGATGCAATGGGGGATATCACCTGAGATTTATTTAGGTAAGAATTTACAAAATATACCAGAAGGAGCTATTAAAACTTCTTCAGGGGCAGTCTTTTATAGTAAAGACGGGAAAGAGCCAATGTTAAGAGAAATTTTACAGGGATTATACACACAAAGAAAGGCTACTAAAAAGAAGTATTTCGAATGTGAAAAGGAAATTGAAAAAATTAAAAAAGCAATAAAATCAAAATCATAATTATGGCAAACGTAGACAACGAATGTAAAGACTTAGAAATCAAGGATTTTTATGAGGAATCAACCTCACACCTTTCTGATATTATGGAACATCAGAAAAGAATGCAAGAAGAAACTTATGGAATTAAGTTTGAAGAAATGTCAATTAAGGACATTATGAATTTCTGGCATGTTAACACTCATGCAGTGATTGACGAGATCCACGAAATGACTGATGCTCTAGGAGGTATTAAGGATGGGAGTGGTAACGCAGTATGGAAATATTGGAAAAAAGATCATAAGAAATATGAGACCATGAAAATTTCAGATCTTTCTGAAAATGACAAGAAAGAACTCTTCATGGAGTGGATAGATATCTTACACTTTTTTATAAACTATGCGGCTTCTATAGGACTAGATGCTAAAACCGTTTACAATTATTATTTCGCAAAAGCCGAGGAAAACAAACAAAGACAAAAAAGGGGATACTAAAAACATGGAAGACATATTAAAACCAAATCCGAAAAGATTTTCGTTATTACCAGTACAACACCAGGATATCTGGAAAATGTACAAGACAGCAGAAGCTTCATTCTGGACTGCTGAAGAAATTGATTTAGCACAAGATATTACTCACTGGAGAGATAAGCTAAACGATAATGAGAGATATTTCATAAAGCACGTATTAGCCTTTTTTAACAACTCTGATGGCATAGTCAATGAAAACCTTGCCGCTAACTTTTTTAATCAGGTACAGTATCCAGAAGCACGTTGTTTCTATGGATTTCAATTGATGATGGAGAACATCCACGGGGAGACATACTCTCTTTTAATAGATTCTTACATTTCCGATGAGGAAGAAAAAACACATTTATTTAATGCAATAGAAACTGTTCCCTCTGTTAAAAGAAAAGCTGATTGGGCTTTTAAATGGGTAGAGAATGGGACTTTTGCAGAAAAGCTAATTGCTTTTGCAGCCGTGGAGGGAATATTCTTTTCCGGATCGTTCTGTTCTATCTTTTGGTTAAAGAAAAGAGGATTAATGCCTGGTCTTTCCTTCTCTAATGAATTAATCTCTAGAGACGAAGGTTTACATTGCGATTTTGCTTGTTTACTTTACACTAACTACATTGAAGAGAAAATCCCAGAAGAAACTATTAAACAAGTAATTGGTGAAGCTGTAGAGATTGAAAAGGAGTTTGTTACTGCATCATTGCCTGTTAGATTAATTGGTATGAACTCAGATTTAATGTGCGAGTACATTGAATTTGTTGCAGACAGATTATTATTTTCATTAGGTTGTTCTAAGATGTATGGTACTAAATGTCCTTTTGATTTCATGACAAATATTGCTCTTGAAAACAAAGGAAATTTCTTTGAAGGAAGAGTGGGATCATACCAAAAATCTGGAGTTATGGATAGTGCAAAAGAAGGAAATAACAATACTAAATCGTTCACTATGGATGCGGATTTCTAATTTCTATTAGAATAATCTATCCTGATATATAAAATAAAATATTAAAAGTGTCTCAAAAAACCAGAACCCAGCTCAAGTCAATCTTTACCCAAGGTACTATACCTAGTCAACAAGATTTTGAAGATTTTATAGATAGTATATGGAACTTAAGCGATGACGGATCAATTGCAGGAGCAACTGGTCCGGCTGGAGCTATCGGAGCTACCGGTCCTTTCTTAGGTGGAGATTTTGGAGAATTATATTCTAATGGTTCAACAGGATCTTTTAGTACTGGTTTATTATCTGGTGCTTCTTGGATATGGGATACAGGAATAGTTGGAGAAACATACGGAACAACAGGAACAAACGGAGTAAGTGGTACTACTAATGCCTCTTTACAAATTTCAAATACCGGTGTTTATAGTGTTTCTGTTTCTTCAAATCTTGTAGTTTCTGGATTAACTGTAGATCCTATCACTATACAAGTTTTAGTCAATACTGCTACAAACCCAAAATTAACATTTGATGTATCATATGAAAAAGCATCATGGTCAGCTTTTTATTCTTTCACATCGGGAGATGTAATTACTCTTAAGATAAAAAACCCGTCATTGTCTAATGCAGTTGTTTCAACGGGGACCTTGTTTATGAACATCATACAGATTAAATAATTTAATAATTTAATTTTTTTAAAAAAGTAGAAACTGTGGGGAATAAAGTCCCTAAAATAAAAAAAAACAACAAGTAAAATGGAAGTAATAAAAAGAGATGGATCAAAAGAAAGGGTAAAATTAGATAAGATCCTAAATCGTGTTAAAAAACAATGTTATGGCTTAAATATGGATTACATCGAGCCAATGGAAATTGCAAAAAAAGTAATTCATGGTTTATATGATGGTATTTCTTCCGTTGAGTTAGATACGTTAGCAGCTGAAACTGCTGCAGCTTTAACCCCGACACATCCGGATTATTCAATACTTGCCGCAAGAATTTCAATTACTTCTTTACATAAAACAACTCCTAAAAGTTTTTCACAGGTTATAGAGCAACTATATAGCTATGTTGATCCTAATACTGGGCAAAAAGCTCCTATGATTGCTGATGATGTTTATCAGATCATTATGGATAACTCAAAAGATATAGATTCTCAGATAATTACTGATAGAGATTTGGACTATGATTATTTTGGGTATAAAACTTTAGAAAAATCATATCTTTTAAAAATCAATGGTAGCCCAGCAGAAAGACCACAGCAAATGATTATGCGTGTTGCTATTGGTATACATAAAACGGATCTAGCTTCTGCTTATAAAACATATGATTTAATGAGCCAAGGATTCTTTACTCACGCAACACCTACTCTATTTAATTCAGGGACAAGAAGGCCACAATTATCTTCTTGTTTTTTAGTTTCAATGCAAGATGATTCAATTCAAGGTATTTATAAAACCTTGGCTGATGTAGCACAAATATCGAAAAATGCAGGAGGTATTGGTTTACATATCCATAATATTAGAGGTACAGGTTCATATATTAAAGGAACAAATGGTAATTCTAATGGGATCATTCCTATGTTAAAAGTATTTAACGAAACTGCTAGATATGTTGATCAAGGCGGTGGTAGAAGAAAAGGATCTTTTGCAGTTTATTTAGAGCCTTGGCACTGTGACGTAGAAGACTTTTTAAATCTTAGAAAAAATCACGGTAAAGAGGAAATGAGGGCTAGAGATCTTTTCTTAGCTTTATGGACTCCTGATTTATTCATGGAAAGGGTTAAAGAAAATGGGGATTGGACATTATTTTCACCTGATGAAGCACCAGGTTTAGCAGATGCTTGTGGTGATGAATTTAAAAAACTTTATACAAAATACGAATCACAGAATAAAGGAAGAAAGACTATAAAAGCTCAAGATCTTTGGTACAAAATAATTGAAGCTCAAATAGAAACTGGAGTTCCTTATATTCTTTATAAAGACGCTGCTAACCAAAAATCGAATCAAAAGAATTTAGGTACTATTAAATCTTCTAATCTTTGTACAGAAATTATTGAATATTCTGATTCTAAAGAAACTGCAGTTTGTAATTTAGCTTCTATTGCTCTCCCTAAATTTATTATCCCTGGGAAAAAACCTAAGTATGATTTTGCAGCACTAAAAGATATTGCTTATGTCTGTACTTTTAATTTGAATTGTGTAATTGATGTAAATTACTATCCAACAAAAGAAACAAAAACATCTAATATGAAACATCGTCCTATCGGGATAGGTGTTCAAGGATTAGCAGACACTTTTGCTATTTTAAAAATAGCATTTGATTCAGAAGAAGCTAAACAATTAGATCGAGAAATATTTGAAACAATCTATTATGGAGCTATGGAAGCTTCAGTAGATCTAGCAGAAAAAGATGGTGCTTACGAATCATTTGAGGGATCACCTTTGTCTAAAGGATTATTTCAATTTGATCTATGGAACGAAACCCCTTCAGATCGTTGGGATTGGGAAACATTAAGAGCTAGGGTGGTTAAGTCAGGTTCTAGAAACTCTTTATTACTTGCACCTATGCCTACAGCATCAACAAGTCAGATCTTAGGTAATAATGAATGCTTTGAACCATTTACATCTAACATCTATATTAGAAAGACATTATCTGGGGAATTCCCAGTAGTTAATAAGCATCTTGTTAAGGATCTTGTTAAATTAAATCTTTGGAGCGAATCATTAAGAGATAAGATCATTATCAATAATGGATCAGTACAGGAAATTGATGCCATTCCTAATGATCTAAAAGCTATTTATAAAACAGCTTGGGAAATGAGTCAAAAAATAATTATTGATCATGCTGCAGCTAGAGGACCATTTATATGTCAAAGTCAAAGTATGAACTTGTTTGTTCAGGAGGCTAATTTTGCAAAGCTATCATCCGCTCATTTTTATTCATGGAGCAAAGGATTAAAAACAGGAAGTTACTATATTAGAACTAAAGCTGCTGCAACAGCAATTAAAGGTTTAGGAATTGATATGAATAAATCCGATGTTATAATAAAAAACGAGGATGAAAACTATAGCGATTTAACATGTAGCATTGACAATCCGGAAGATTGTGAAGCTTGTGGATCATAAATAATTTTTAATATGAGAATTAAAAACTTTGGAGATTTTGGTTCTAAAGAAACCGCTTGTATAATCTTTGTAGGTCCTCCTGGATGTGGAAAGGGTACTCAGTCTAAAATATTAGCAGAAAAAACGGGATATGATCACATTTCGACTGGCGATATACTTAGAAAATCTGAAGACCCGGAGGTTAAAGAAATGATGGGGACAGGTAAGCTTCTTCCTGATGAATTAGTTGGGAAGGAACTTCAAAAGTATCTTAAAGAAAATAAGGATTCAAAGGGGTTTATATTTGACGGATATCCAAGAAATTTAAAACAGAAAGGATTGCTGGATACAATTCTAACCAGGAATAATTTATCAATAAATAATATTTTTTATCTAAATGTTCCCGATAAAATTCTAAAAGAAAGGATAAAGGAAAGAGGTAAAACATCGGGAAGAAAAGATGATGAGGATCCAGAGGTATTTAAAATCAGAATGAATGAATATAACGACCAAACACTCCCAATGATTAAGAGTATGAAGAAACTAAAAGTCTTTAAAGAAATTGATGGAGAAAAAGAACTTGAAGAAATAACTGATGATATTTTGGCAAGTTTAGATGAAATTTAATACAACCAATAATCTATAAAAATTAAAATAAAAAATTATGTCTAAAACAAAAAAGGAAGAAATAGCTAACCAAGAGGCTAACACAAACCCATCAGTATGTCTCGTAATGATTGTTAAGAATGAAACAAACGTTATTAGAAGATGTATCGATTCTGTTAAAAATTATATCAATTATTGGGTTATCGTAGATACAGGATCTACTGATGGCACACAGGATATGATTAAGGATATAATGGAAGAATACAAAATCCCCGGTGAACTACACGAAAGACCTTGGGTAGACTTTGGATATAATAGAACAGAAAGTCTTGAATATTCTAAAGGAAAAGCAGACTATAGATTAGTTATAGATGCTGACGATGTTCTTGTTGTAGAGGAAGGAAAAAATCCTTTTGAAGACTTAACGGAAGATTCTTATAAAGTTAAGATCAGATTAAACTCTTTAGCATATTACAGAACTCAAGTGGTAAGAGGAAATCAAGATTGGAAATATGTAGGGGTTTTACATGAATATATTGCAGGACCAGAAGGGGTTGCTTTAACTGAGGATTTTCTTGAAGGCGTAGAAATGCACGCAGGAGTTTCTGGACATACTAGAGACATTAAAGGAAAAGACAAATATCATAATGACGCATTAACTTTTGAAAGAGCTCTTATCACAACTCCAAGAGAAGAAATGCCTATTGATTTGGAAAGAAGATATGTTTTCTATATGGCTCAAAGCTATAGAGATGCTAATATGCTTGACAGATCTATAGATGCTTATCAAAGAAGAGTAGATCTGGGAGGATGGGAAGAAGAGGTTTATATCTCTAAATATTGGATTGCAAAACAAAAGCAAGCTCAAAATAAACCAGACTCCGAAATTATAGATGCTTATTTAGCCGCATGGGAATATCGCCCTAATAGATTGGAGTCTTTATACCACCTTATTAAATTCTTAGGATCTAGAAAAAGATATGCTTTGGCATTTGCACTTTCAACTATCGGAATGAAAACTGGACCTTGTTCTGATATTCTTTTCGTAGAAGATGATATTTGGAAATGGAGAATGCCTGATGAATATTCTGTATTGGCTTACTATAATGGTAATGCAGAAGAAGCTGCTAAGACTACACAAATTATTATAAATTCACCTATTTACCAATCTTTACCAGGATTTGAAAAGGAAAGAATTTCTAAAAATATGGAGTATTACACTAGCAGTTTAACACCACAGGAGCAAAAAATAGAAGAACCGATAGAGTCATGAGATATATAGAATAAAAATCTATATCATGAATATTTTAAGATTTGCCCAATTTGTTAATGAATCAAATTCTTCTTTAAACGAATCAGGTATACCTTTATACAGAGGAACAAGCTTTAATCCAGAAAGAACATTAAAAAGAAATAAACTTCTTGGAGAACTTCAAGATCTTTTAGGTCAAGTAATGACAGGATCTATTTCAGAACTTACAGTTCTTGCCGATATACCATCTCAAGGAAAAAATGCTCCTCAGTATGTAAAAGATATGTATGCAGAAATGGGAATTAGCGGATATGAAAAAGCTAAGGAAGAAGGAGATGAGATTGAAGGTGAAGAAGAAGATGATACTTACGATCCAGAAACAGGTACTTACACTAAAGCTAAGTATAGCGTAGAAGAACCTGAAAGAAATATCTTTGTAGATTCTGAGTTTATTGTTAAGGACATAGATATGACAAAAGGTGTAATCCTAGGTATTCCATACTCTTTAAAGAGAAAAAATATAGTTGTAGAACTTGATCCTGAGGCAATTGACGAAGTTTTTATTAAGTAATGAATTATTTGGAAGATAACGATTGTTTAGATTTCCACTTAGTAAAGATAGGTAATAATACATTTGTTTTAGAGGAGTGTAAAAACTTCCCTGAAGGACTTTCAAAAAGAGAGCATCTCCACGAAAATGAAGGGATGCTCTTTTCTTTTGATTCAACAGGACATAAATCATTTCACATGAAAGATTGTCTTATTCCATTAGATATCCTATTTTTAGAAAACGGAAAGGTAAAAAAAATATTTCATAGCTGTAATCCTTGTGAAAGCGATGATTGTATGAAATTCGAATGCGAATCGGCAGACACAGTAGTAGAGCTCCTAGGAGGTACCTGTAAAAAGAATAATATCAGCGAAGGGCTAATCTATAGGCACTTTTAAGAAACTTTTCCCTATTTTCACTCTTAAATTTTTATGACCAGAAAGGCAAAGGTAAGATTTCCTAATGAATCCTATTGGGAAGAGCTATCAGTTGATACCGATCTATTCCTAGCACGTAAAGAATTTGAATATGAAGTTTTTGGATGGTATAAAGGAATATATGTTTCAATTTTAAAAGAATCGTTGAATGGCTAAGCAAGCAAATAAAGAAATTAAGGTACTTTCAGAAAGGGATCATATCCTTTTAAGACCTACTGTTTATGTAGGTAGTGTTAAACCAACAGACGAAAAATTACCTATTGTAAGGGATAAAAAATTATTCGTAGAGCAAAGAACCATATCAGTAGGTATGTACAAACTGTTTGATGAAGTTTTTTCAAATTCATTAGACGAGGCTAAAAGGATGGGTGGTAAAATGCAAAAAATTACCATTAACATAGACTCATCAAAAAATTCGGTTTCAATAAAGGATACTGGTAATGGATTCTACAAAGGAACTGAAATAAATTCAACAAGTGGAAAAAGTAATATTGAAACAGCGGTTTCACAGCTAAGGGCAGGATCAAATTTTGATAATGACGATATTGAGGAATCACTAGTTGGAACAAATGGAATGGGTGTTAGCTTAGTTAACGTTCTTTCTGAATACTTCAGTATAGAAACTATAAATGATAAATTTTACTATTTTCAAGATTGGAAAAATTACGAAGCTAATAATCCTCAAAAATCTAGTAAAACACCAGGAATGAAAGCAGGAACGGCTGTTTCCTTTATACCTTTATCTGAAGTTTTCGGACATTCTAAATGGGATAAAGAGGTTTTATCCTCAATCTTAATATTAAAGTATGACTTGATTAAAAGAGATCCTGTATTAGGAAAGCTTGAGATAGAACTAAATTGGGACGGAAGAGGTATAGATCTTAATGTAGATTTTGTAACGGAAGACTCTTTTAAAATCAATACTGAAATTGGACAAATTACTATATGGGAAAAATATGAGGGATCCGGTTCTTTAAGTTTTGTAAACTCCGCCCTTTGTACAGGAATACACCAAAAAATAGTAAACGATTTTATCAATGAAAAACTTGATGATACTTTAGGACACCATTTTTATGATTCACTTATAGTTTTAAACTTACCCCCTAAATATGTCAAATTTGGCGATCAAAACAAGACTAGGTTTGTTACCACAAGAGAAGAGATCGAAAGTGTCTTAACGAGCAAGTTTGGATCCAAATTACAGACATTTTTTAAGACTGAACTGTATGAGAATATTTTAAAAAAGGTAGAAGAGCGTAAGAACGATGGGTATGTTAAGAAACTTAGATCTGAAAAGAAAAAGGTTAATCTTAAGCATTCTCATAAATATTTCCCAGCACAAAAATCAGTAGCAGAAAATCTATTTATAGTGGAGGGTCTTTCTGCAATGGGATCTATCCTACAGAAAAGAAACCCAAAGGAAGATGGTGTTTATGCACTAAAGGGTAAAATAAAAAACTGTAAGAACATTGGGGATCTTTCTGACAACAAAGAAATATTAGAACTAATGCACATTCTTGGATTAGACCCAACTGCAAGAAATTCTGAAATTGTAGGTTATAAAAGAATAGTAATCGCTACCGATCCTGACCCTGACGGCTCACACATTACATCTTTAATAATCAATTTATTCTATAAATGGTTTCCCACAGTAGTTAGAAATAAAAGATTAGGCTCATTAAAAATCCCACTGGTATCTGTTGGGGATGGCAAAAAAAGGAAATACTATTGGGACTTAGAGGAATTTAAAAATGCTAAGCCCTCTGGTAATGTTAGGTATTTAAAAGGCCTAGGATCTTTAGCTCTTGATGACTGGGATTGGGTAATGAAAGATAAATCGCTTTTAATTATAGAGGATAGTCAAGATAGTAAGGAAAAGCTAGAAATGGCTTTTGGAGATTCTTCAGAAGCAAGAAAAAGGTGGCTTTCGAATCAAAAGTAGAAAAAGATATATACTCTAATGATTTTACGTCTAACACAATTCGTTGTAGAGCAGGAAGGAAATTCTGCTGAGGGGCAAGAAATAAAGCCCAAAGAAATTCCTGCGGGGAAATTAAAAATCAATTGGGTAAAACCAGACCTTGCAGAAGATATTGAGCATTATGATGATAAAGCAAAATTAGAGTTTTATCAGCATAACATTACTATAGGTAATAAGGATATAGGAAAGGTAGCTCCAAGGTCTACTAAATTCTATAAATATATTTCATCTCCTTTTAAAAACGGAAACTTTGCAACAGTTCCTTTGTTTTCTGATGATGAATTTAATATAAACAGAATCCAGAACTTAATGGCTTATGAATTTGACAATATCACTTCTGGAGCATATGGTAAAGCATATGGAGATGTACTTGTTAAATTAGCAGATGATCTAAAACAATCGGGAAGCCTTACACTGCCAGCTCCTATATTAATTCGTTTCATAAACTTTGGCGAAACTAGAACATCCTCTGAATCAAGTTATTATTTATTTTCTGGAAATAGGTTAGTAAATCTTGCACTTCAATATAACATTCCAGTTAAAGCCTGGGTAATTGATTTGGTACCTTCTAGAAGAGACGTAAGAGAATTTGCAACACAAGCGGGGGTAACATCAGATCCTGTACAATTCAAAAAGATCATAAGAAGGTCAACTGGTAAGGAAACCCTTGACGAACTTACTGCGAGGGAAAGATTCAAAATTATACAGTCTCTTAAAAACTTTTAATTACATTTGTAGAATGATCTACAAAAACAGAATGGGGTATTGTTGTATATGTCTTTCGCTAGAAGGTATCACAACAAATAGGGGAATGGTTAATAGAACCTTCCTAGAAAAAGGATTGGACTATGCTTCGGAGTTAGCTCTAAAGAACGTAACAGATCTAGTTAAGATAATAGAATTCAACGGTAAATCCGGGATTGAAATGTATCGTATGAGCTCTGATATGTTTCCCTGGTTCTCAGAATATGAAATAGAAGATTTACCAGATTTTAAAGAGATACACGAGAAATTAAAAGAAGCTGGGGATTTAGCAAAATCGCTAAAACAAAGGCTGAGCTTTCATCCATCTCATTATTGTGTTATTGCTTCTGAAAGATCAGACGTAGTTCAAAAATCAGTAAAGGAATTAAATCAACATGCACAGATTATGGATTTAATGGGATTAGAAAGAAGCCACAATTACCCTATAAATATACACATCAATACTACAAAGCCATCTAAGGAAGAAGCTGCTAATAGATTTATAGACTCGTACAATCTATTAAATGAGTCAGTTAAATCTAGACTTGTTGTAGAGAACGACGATAAAAAAAGTCAATTTACACCTACAGATTTATACGAACTTCTTTACAAAAAAACCGGAACCCCTATTACATACGATTTTTTACATCATAAATGTAATCCTGATTTATTAACTGAATTAGAAGCATTAGATCTTTGTATATCTACGTGGCCAGATGGTATTTCTGCCTTAACACATTTCTCAGATTCTAGAAAAATATTTGAAGATTCCAATGCTAAGGAGGTAGCACATTCCGATTGGATCTGGTCAAAGATAGAAACTTATGACAGAATTTTCGATATAGAATTAGAGGTAAAGATGAAGGATCTTGCCTTATTAAAATATATTGAGACATGGAAGAAGGCCTAGATTTAACAAAAGCAAATTGGAGTTTAGATAGCGGAATCTATTTACATTCAATAAAAGAATCAATAGAAGAAAATTATCCTGAATCAGAAATGAAAAAGGAATTAGATCTAATGGGATACGTTCTTGAAGATCTTTTAGATAACGAGAAGCTTCAAAAGTTTCTTAAAGTATTAGAAGAAAAATATCCGGATAATGTGGTTTAGAAAAGTAATAAAGTATTTAGCTTTTAGCGTTGGGATTTTTGTATTAGGTTTTTTAATTTTTGGTGCTGTAGCATTCTTAGAAATTAATAAAATGCTTGGTGCATTAGTTTCCTATATAAGAAAAAAAATATCTAAGTGATAGACTATTATAAAATATTAGGCATTCAAGATAATGCTGACGATGATACTATAAAAAAAGCTTATAGGGTAAATGCTAAAAAGTATCACCCAGATAGGAACAAAGAAGAAGGTTCTGAGGAAAAATTTAAACAAATAGCTGAAGCCTATGAGGTTTTAAGTAATCCCGAAAAGAAAAGAAAATATGACATCACTAAGGGGATGGGTGGGAATGGAGGATTTGATGATATCTTTAATAGATTTAATCAAAAATGGCAAAACCAACAAGATCCTTTTGCGTCCCATTATAACCCATTTGGCCAAACACACCAAAGTAATGTAAAAGGATCATCATTAAATATCACTTTACAAATTACACTTGATGACATTTTAAAAGGTGTTGACAAAAGAATTAAACTTAAAAGAAATAAGAAATGTTCTTCCTGTGATGGTACTGGTGCAGATGGAGGAACGTCTTTTCAAACGTGTGGAAATTGTAATGGATCAGGATTCTTTACCGTTAACCAAAACAGGGGATACGTACAGATAAACAGTGTTCAAGAATGCGGTTCTTGTAAAGGAACTGGCAAAGTAGTTTTAGAAAACTGTATAACTTGTTTTGGTGGAGGTGTTAAAAGTATTGAAGATGTTGTTGATATAAAAATTCCTGCTGGTGCTTCTGACGGAATGCAATTCGTAGTGGAAGGAAAAGGAAACGATCCTAGAGGTCCCGGTAAAGCAGGAGATCTATTTATAAAGATCCGAGAAATACAAGACCCAGAATTCATAAGAAGAGGTATAGATTTAATCACATCCAAGGAGATAAGTTTTATTGATGCTATATTAGGTACTAACGTCGATGTAGATATGCCTACCGGGGAATCTGTTAAGGCTGTTGTCGATCCGGGAACGGTATCTGGTACCGTTCTTAAATTTAGTAACAAAGGAGTACCAAATATAGGATATGGAAACAAGGGAGATTTTTTAGTAGAACTTCATATAAAGGTACCAAAGGATCTTAACGAGGAGGAAAAAGAGTTTTGTGAGTCCCTTAAAAATCTAGATATTTTCAAATAATGATAACAGCTTTTATTTTTTATATAATGTGTGTATGGGGATTTACCCATATACTAGTTTCTTCTAAAATTCTAATCTCTTTTAGAGATTGGGTTACTATTAAATCTAGTTTTTTTGGAGAAATGTTGGGGTGTTATCAATGCACTTCTTTTTGGACCTCAATTATATTGTACTTTGTATTCAATGATCTACAATTAAATACAATTAGAAAAAATATCTTTGGACTTGACCTAAGTCTAGATTTTTTATTATGGGGTTTTATCGGTTCTGGATTAGTTTCTTTTATATCCGTATTTTTGTCCCTTATAATAAAAAAGGGTAAATAGGGATATATAGATTTATGAGAAAGCCATTATTATCCTTTCAGGAATACATATTAGAACAGGAAACAGTTACCCCCGCTACTACCATTTCTACAACAGGTACGGATGGACCAAAAGCTCCTGAAACTGAAAGGGAGGCTAAATCTAGAATTGCTGCAGGACTGGTTAAAGATCTTTTTGGAGATATTTCAGGAGTTACTGGATCTATAGATGGAGAAATTGCTTTAACTCAAGAGGTTAAAGATTCCGTCCCATACAGAGGATGTGGAGCTTCTGAACCTTTTAAGTTAGAAAAAACACCTATACCAGCAGGGGCATTTAAAGCAATACTTAACTACCTACAAGAAAAAGGAGTTGGCGATTATAAAAGAGCTATTCAAGAAATAGATGAGAAAAGAGCGGTAATAATAGGGGTTAGAAATTTTATTGATGTAAAAAAAGAAACTGCAAATCAAGATAGGTTTACAGATTCAATTTATTTTATTCCTGGTAATATTACAACAGGAGCTACCGGATCAACTGGTACTGTTGCTGCAAAAGAATCCAATATAATTTCTTTTGATAAATTCTCTAATGTAAACGAGGAGGACGATTTATTTAAAAAGATGAAAGATGCAAGAGAAAAAATTGCATCTGGAGGTAAAACACCTTCTGCAGCCACTGCTGCAGCTACCGGCTCTACAGGATCTACAGGAGCAATAGCAGTAAATCTAGGACCAAATATAACCCCGTATCAAATTACAACAGTTCCTAGCTTAGCATATTACGGTAAAGATCCTCTTAATCCTAAAGGTACTGGTATAAAAATGCCAGGAGACACACTATACTTCCTTAAAGAACATAAATTAGGTCACGGAACATATAAGATGATGGTCGAGGGTGAAAAAATTAAGGTTGGGAGATATCCAGTAGGAGTTACTAAATTTGAAACATATAAACCAGCAGATGTTACTACCGAAGACTGCGGTATGGAAATACACAGATCATCAACTAAAGGTGTAGGTATATGTGTAGGACCTTGGTCAGCGGGATGTCAAGTATTCTCTGATTATAGTGAATTCCAAGAATTTATATCAAAAGCAGAAAAAGAACAAATGAATAACGGCAAATTTGTTTATGCTTTAATTCAATTGGACGATATAGGTAAAGAAAATATGGATAAAGCCATAAGAGGTGAATCCCTTTCTGGATCTGCATTAGCCGCTACCACTGCACCATCAGCTACTGGAACTACAGGAACTACTGGAACTACAGGAACTACTGGAACTACAGGAGCTACATCTACCCAAGCAGGCAAATTAAGTAAATTAGGAAGGATAACCTAAGAAACTTTCTTTTATTAGCTCCCTAGAAAAAGTAAATACAATTCTAGTGGAGAAAAGAATAACGATTTCAGATCAAATTAATAATGACTATAGGAAATATGCCCTATATGTCATACAGAGCAGAGGAATACCAAATTTCTACGATGCTCTTACTCCTGTACAAAGATTAATCCTACAGAATTCTCCAAGTTCTTTTAAAAAGACTGTGGGTGTTATAGGCGAAGTTTTTAGTACTGGACTTTATCACCACGGCGACTCTTCAATGTCTCAAGCAATATCTAAGCTAGCAAGGCCATTCTCCTGCGCAGACCAAATACTTCTAGGAGACGGATTTTTCGGGACACCTGTTAATCCTTCGCCTTCCGCCCCTAGGTATACTCAAGTAAAAATTGCTCAGAAATATAAAGACCTTATTGAAAAGTATAAGGATCTAAATGTTGCCAATGAGGAGGGAGGATTTGATTGGATCCATGTTGATTACCCAGTTGGTTTATCTACACATATTGTTGGTATTGCCGTTGGATACAAGTCAAACATCTTACCAAGAAAGCCTGAAGATATTGTTGCATTCCTTGAAGGTAATAGATCAAAAAAAATTAAACCTTATTTTAAGGGATTTAGTGGTAAGGTTACAAGAATGGATTCTTTAAGATCCGCATGGTTGATTGAGGGTGAAACTGAAATAGATCCTATAGCAAGAACATTTAAGATTAATTCCATATCTCCTTTACAAAGATATGAGTCATTTTTTACAAGATTAAATATTGCTTTAGAGAAAAGTGGATTCAATTATAAAATGGACAACTACTCAACAGAGGAAGTAAAGATCAGCATAAAATTTAGATGCACAGACCAGGAGTTTAAAACTATATGCGATTCATTAGCAAAAGAGACTAAACAGATAGTTACTGAAAATATTGTATTTGTAAAAGATGGTAATGTTTTAGAATATGACGAGATTGATGATTATCTGGAGGATTTTATTGTACACCGAGAAAATACAATTTTAAAAAGATATGAAAGAGATCTTGTTTATTTAACTGACGAACTTGAATTCCTTGAAGCCAAGCTTAAGTTTCTAACTTTTATGTCAGATAAAAAAAGATCTGCAGATGATGTACTAGATTTTCTTTCTCCCTACAGGAAAGAAATATCAAGAAGATTGGAATCAATTCCTCTTACCAAGCTAACAAAAGAAGAAATTAATAAGACAAAAGAAGAAATTAATTCTTGTAAATCAAGTATAAAGATTAAGACTCAGGAAATTAAAGACCAGAAGGTTAAATCAAAAGCAGCAGAGAAAGCCAACTCTTCTGTTTCTAGAAAAACATCAAGAACAACATCTCTAATGGGAGATACAAAGGATGAATTTCATAACGGAATAAGAATTTTTAATCCAGAGGACGAACAAGAAGAAACATTAGAAACATTAGAAACAAATATAGAAAATGAGTAAAAAAACACAAACTTGGAATTTTAAAATAGCTAACTCCTCTAACTTTATGGCTTTTCTTAAGAAGCTTAAATTAGTTGATAAGAGTGTTCCGTTAGAATTAGAAGGAAATAATTTATTTGGTAAAGTTAGAACACCTGACAAATCTGTAATCAAATATGTTAATGTAGATCTTAACGATATTCTGGAAGGCGATCTTCCACCAAATAGATTAAAGGTTGGCCTTCTTGAGATAGGTAAATTAGTTGATGTGTTCAAATATTTTGGACCAGAAGAATCAATAAGTTTAATTATTGAATCTCAGCCATACGAGGGTGACTTAATAGCAACAAGTATTAAATTCTCATCTTCATCACTTAACATCTTTATAAAATGTGCAGATATTAGTTTGCTTGCTTATGTAGATGATAATATTCAAAGAAGCATACATTCAACTGAAGGATCTGAGGTTAGCTTTGAGATCTCAAGAGAAAGCTTTCAAAAAATATCTTCTTTAACTGGAATTGAATCCAATTCAGAAGAGCTACTTCATTTTGATGTACATTCAGAAGGAGTTACTGTAAGAGGTAATTCTTTCCATTATATGATAATCAAAGGCAAAACTGCCACCGGATTTACCGATCCTAAAGTCTATACAATTTATAAAAATCAATTCTCTTACATAGATCAAGAAAATTCGGAAATACATTTTCACGAAAATAGAGTTCTTGTAAAGTCAACAGAGTCGGATTCAATGATTGCAATAGGTTTAGTAGAGGTATAATATGGAAGAAATAGATTACATGTCAATGAATCTCGATGAGCTTAAACAAAAGCTTGTCGAGATGCAAAAGAAGTCGTCTGACTTCTATAATACAGAGCAGGGGATTAAGTTAACACTTAACAGTATCTACGGAGCGACGGGTAATCAATACTTTGCTTTGTTTAATCCTGACGTAGCAGAAAGCGTAACTCTTCAGGGCCAAGATATCTGGAAGTTTGCAGAAAAAATCATTAATAGATATTTTAATGATATGTGGCATTTAGATACTGAGCTACATGAAAAAATGGGGGTTAGTAATGTAAGAAAGCTTAACCTAGATTTTATTATCTATGGAGATACCGACTCTAACTATATCAATCTTGGTGCTGTAATGGATTCTTGCGAATTTAACTATGACCATTTTGAATTTGTAAAAAGACTTAATGAGCACAGACTAAAAGAATACATTAAAAAGTGCTATGACATTTATGCAGAGAAATGGAATACAGATAACTATCAGGATTTTGAGCTTGAAAGCCTTTCTTATGCAGGTGTCTTCTTAGGTAAGAAAAAATACGTATTGCACATTGCATGGCAAGATCCCAACAAAGATCTCTTTCCTAGACTTTCTAAAATTAAATCTACTGGTATTGAATTAGCTCAAGGTGGTACTGCACCGTTTGCTAGAGAGAAGCTTACGTTCCTTTTAAGACACATTTTCGAGAAAGGTAAGACTTTCGATATACGTGAGTTCGTAAAGATCTTAAAGGACATTAAAAACGAGTTTAAGATACAGAATCCAGACCAGATCTCAATAGGTACATCAGTAAACAACATTGAAAAGTTTATTGTAAACGATACTACTAAATTTGAGGTTGCTAAAGGATGTCCAATGCACGTAAGAGCAGCAGGATATCACAACTACGTTTTGAACAACTCTAAATACAAAGTTAAATACAGTTTAATCAGATCATCAGAGAAGATTAAGTTTTATTATGTTAAAACAAAGAACGAAGCTGAAAATAATGTATTTGGATATCTTAATGGGTCTTATCCTTATGAATATGCTCCTCCTGTAGATTTTGATGAGCAATTCAATAGAGTAATTCTAGATCCGATCAACAGATTTATAGAAGCAATGGGGTATGCACCTCTTTCACCAAACCTACTTCTAGTTAGGGCTTTATTCTAGATTATATTTTGGGATATATAAAATACCCAAATAATATTTAGAATGACATTTGAAGAATTTAAAAAAACCGATACACCAGTACAATCTAATGACCCAATCCTATCTGAAAAATCGATAGATGATCATTTTGTTAATTTGCTTTTATTTCAAGCACAGCTAAAAATAATGCACTGGGGTACAGAATCATATGCACAACATAATGCTTATGGAATGACCTATTCATCCATTGACGAAGGTCTTGATACTTTGGTTGAATCATACCAGGGATATCACGGAAGAATAAATTTTGGTTCATCATGTGAATTTATAAACTTCTCTAGCGTGGATAATAATTCTTGGTTAGCTTCAATGTTAGAATGTCTTATAACATTAAGAGGGTATTTTAAAGAATCTGATCTTCAGAATATGACTGACGAGCTAATTGGTAGTGTTTCTAAACTTAAATATCTTCTATCTTTAAAATGAGAAATATACTTAAGTTTTCCCAATTTTTAAATGAAGCATTAAAATATCCTGATGGTGTAGAGCTAACTAAGGATCAGCTTAAATACATTGTTCCAAAAATTGCATCTCAAGGAAAGTTTTCTTCATTTGTTTCTGATAACAACTTTGAAAGAATTTATGTCAATCCACAAGGGTTTATTGTAATTAGATGGGCTGGAAAAGATATAAGGATTCCTGGATTAATGGCAGGATTAAGTTCAACAATCCCTTTTAATGCTTTAAATGTAGATGAATATGTTTGGCTAAAATTATTCAGCGATCTTAGAGACAATGGCATTTTATTATTGCCTGATTATTATAACAATGGTGGAATTGATAGGGACGGAAAAAATATATTAGCAATAATTATTGACGGATTAGTACAAGCATCTAGGAAAAATTCTAAATTTTTAAATCCATTTGATACTAATTTTACAGATCTTCCAGTTTGGAAGTCCCTTGAAAGGATGGGGACTAAAATAGTTTCTAAGGATATTCAAAAGAAAAGGGGAACATTAGTTCTGTCTAATGATTTTTTTGACCAAGCTAATGTTGCAATATTTACCAATGGATACATCAGAAGAATAGCTTCATATTCTGATAGGCCTGCTCAAATGACAAGAAACCCAGAACTTGTTAGACCAATTTATACGTTAGAAGATTTAATAATAAAACTTGAGTACATAAGATTCCATCTTATTAAGAAAATTATATTATCTGTAGGTTATTCACAAGCGGAAGCAAATAATCTGATTAAATCAATCAAGGATAAATCTTCCGGATATGATGATTTAGTTAAAGAATTAGTAAACAAGGACCCAAGACTAGTAACTGTTTTACCACCGCCAGAAGAAGGCTTTGATAAGGATCTAGAAGCAGGAGCAAAATTGCTAGACAGATTCGGAGGTCTTTTTTGATACGAAACTAAATTTTAAGCTTGTCCTATAATTTAAGGATAAGTTTATTAGATATGTCGTTTCACAAAAGATGGTACAATAAAGATCAGATAATTGATCGCTCCAAAACAAATGATTTTGGAGATTTTAAAAGATGGATATTAAATCCAGATGCTCATATTACTTCTGATGAGCTATCCCGAAATTTTATTAATTGCTTTTTTGAGCTTGAAGACGAGGGAAGATCTCTTTTAAAAGAAAGTCTTTCTGAAAGCGAAGAATTTGTTATGGATCTTTTAAAGTGCATAAAGGTATCCAACAATACAAAAAACAGAGGGGATCATAATAATAGCATAAAAACTTACGTGTCTCTTTTCACTAATAAGTGGAATTCACCACACTATGAAAAATATAAAAAAATAATAGACCAGAATGGATAATCAATCATTAAAACTAGATCTTTCACAAGAACCATGGATAAAATGCGAGGCAGGGAATCTTCTTTGGGAATCTTCAATGCTTTTCAAAAGACTTTCCCCTTTAGTTAGTCCTTCGGGGCAAGAAGAGCTTCTTCCTGCTGAAATAATTATTTGTAAAACTTGTGGTAAGGTACCTAAATTCTTCTGGGAAAAAGCTAAGAGCATTCCTGAGGATCTTAAATCTAACTGCGGTAATAAAGAAGAATCTAAAATCATTATTACTAAGGACTCTGAATAAAAATTTAGGAAAACATTTTTTTCCTATAGAATTTTCTATTATCTTTGCCTCATAACTATAAATTGAACAAAGATGGAAAAGCAACAAATTATCTCAAAGTTGACCGAGCTTACTAAAAAAGCTGGAAGAATCCTTTTATTTAGTATTGCAGTAGTTCTTGGCTATGCTGTTTGTGAGATTTATCATTTTACAAAAGCACCAAAGACAGTTACAACTGCAAAGGAGACTAAATCTATTCAAGAAACATCGGTAGCTATTAATGAAAGAGGTGAACTGATGGTCATTGATAGAAAAAGTGGGGATTATACGATCTACCAGGATTCAGTAGGAAGATCTATATTTAATCTTTACGCTAATAGTATTCAGTCTAGATATGTACAACCATTAAAATAAAAATCCATGAAGTATAGGAATCTTCTTTTCTTTTTTGCAATCTTGGGTATCATAAGTGTTCCGATAAGACATTATGTTTCCACAGAGATAGAAAAAAATCAGGGGTTATCTAATTCCTGTATTTTTCAGCAAAGCTCACCAGCATGTGTTGCTATGTTTTCTTCAATAGAAAAACACGCAAAAGCTTATAATGTTCCTCTTAGATATGCCTTAGGTGTTGCCTATATAGAAACTAGGTACACTGGTCCTTTTGATTGGAAGTATAATCCCGAGAGGGTATCTGTTGCAGGAGCACTTGGTCCAATGCAGATTATGCCAGGTACCGCAGAGATGATGTGGAAAAAAAAGATACCCAAAGAAAGAATACTTTGCGATATAGATTTTAATGTGGAAACCTCAATGAAATTACTAAGACATCTATACGACAAATATGGTAACTGGAAAACTGTATTTGGGTGCTACAATACCGGTAGACCCTGTGTAAATGGATATGCAGAAAAAGTTTATAATTTTAATCCCAAAACAAAATGAAGTACGTATCAATTGACCTAGAAACAACTGGTTTAAATTCGGAGAAATACCAGATCCTGACATTCTCAGCAATCCTAGAAGACACAACAACAAAATTGCCGTTCGAGGAATGTCCAAAGCTAAACATCTATATCCTAAGAGACGAAATCCTTGGTAGCCCATTTGCTATTAATATGAACTCTAGGATTATTGCAGCAATCTCCAGATATCAAACTCTTAAGACTGTAGAGGATAAAGAAGGATTAAGACATTCGTTAAATTGCGTATTCTTATACCCTTCTGCAATTCCTACATATTTCTATCTTTGGAATTTAGTATATCATGAAGGGAAAAAAGAGCATATCTCATTGTTAGAACAAATTAATTGGATGGATCAAAAGTCAACTGAGAATTCAATTAAGCAAGTATCATCATTAAGAGAATCTAATGGCCCAATAACTATTAATGCTGCGGGTAAAAACTTTGCAACATTTGATAAGAAGTTTATTGATCATATTGAAAAGTTTTATCATTACACAAGAATCCGTCAAAGAGTATTAGACCCTAGTCCTCTTTTTGCTGATTGGGACAATGATACAGCTTTACCTGATTTAACAGTTTGTAAAGAAAGAGCGGGACTAGATCCATTTGTGAGCCACGACTCATTAGAAGATTCATGGGACGTAATTGAATTATTTAGAAAGGTTTATTAATATGGCACTTAGTGATTGTATAGAATGCTGGTCCACCCCTTGTGAATGTGGGCACGAGTTTAAAAATAGGTCAAAAGAATATAAGGAAAAAATGACCAAGTCTGTAAATGGATTCAGTATTGGAGAATTATTTATTTGGCTTTCTTCTAAGGATTATTTAACTGATGATCAAGAAGTAATAAAAAATGAAATGTTTAACGAATTAGGAATGAAATAAAATTGAATAACCTAGATAAGATATAAAAAAGATCATATGAATAAATTTTTATTTTTAATTTTTCTTCTTTGCAGTTTTAAATCATTCTCAAAAGAAAATCCATCTGAAAAAATACAACTGTTAGTAAAATGGCAGGAGCCATCGGATACATTATTTCTTACTAGGCTAAGAAAGGATCATTCTTTATGCTGCAAATTCGAATTCAAAACACAGAAGTCAGATTCTACAGTTACTGAGATTATATCACCAAGTGGTATATCTTTAGGAAATGTTTGGGGTCCATTAACTCCATCTTTCTTAAATAAGATCCTACCAATGATTGAAGAATTATCACAGGATTTAGAAAGAAGAAAAATGTATCCGCTAGAGTATCCAACTTATGCAGGACCTTATTATTACACAGAAATTAAAGAATAAGTGGAAAGAAAACTTTATATAGTTAGAGGCTTACCAGGAAGCGGTAAATCAACATTTGCTAGATCCTTAGGCGGTGTTCACTATGAAGCTGATATGTTCTTCATGGACGAAAATAGCGAATATAAATTTGATCCTTCCAAATTAAAAGATGCTCACAATTGGTGTAGACATAAAGTAATGGATGCTATGAAGAATGATGAACCAGTCGTAGTAGTATCTAATACCTTTACTCAAGAATGGGAAATGGAATCTTATAAACTTCTTGGCGAAGAATTAGGATACACTATCTTTACCTTAATTGTAGAAAACAGACACGGAGGTAAAAACACTCACGGAGTACCTGATGATAAAATCCAAGCAATGAAAGATCGCTTTGAATTTTCACTTTAAGTGGAAACATCCTTCTCCCTTTAATGTATAATATAGGTAATGGCAAAAAAACTCCGCGATAACGATTTTGTACTTACCTGGTTTGAACATAACCTTGATTTAGATACTAGAACTATCTATATGGGAAGTATGGGATATAACTACGAAGGGGGAGAGACTGGAGTAGATCACATCATGACTGAATATTTTATTAAGGCTATGCACTTATTAGAGTCAAGAGGTCCGGATAGGGAAATCTTTATTGTTATGAATAATCCAGGGGGTGACTGGTATCACGGAATGGCTATTTATGATGCTATTAGAAATTCAAATTGCCATTGTACTATTAAGGTGTACGGACATGCTATGAGTATGGGAAGTATTATCTTACAATCTGCAGATCGTAGAATAATGATGCCTAACAGTAAGTTCATGATCCATTATGGATATAATGGAAATTCTGGACATACAAAGATATTTGAAAAATGGTCTGATGAGGGTAAAAGGATTAATTATGATATGGAGAACATCTATCTTGATATCATGATGGAGAAAGACGAAGAAGAGGGTAATGGGTATATGGCTAAGGTTTTGAGTTCAATTATGAACAGACAGAAATCTTTAGAACACCCAAAACCTGCAGAGATTAATTACAAATTTTCTAGAAGCATATCTTCTAGGAGAGAAGAGATTAGAGCAGTTCTAAAAGAGATGCTTAATTTTGATACGATATTAACTGCTGAAGAAACTGTTATGCTAGGATTAGCTGATGAGGTTTTTTTAAGTAAGTAAATATATATAATAAGGGTCCGATCGGAATTGATTGGCAATGAAAGTTCTTTGACGTGATACAGGCAGTGTTAGATGGAAACACTTTAATTACCTATCAAAACAACAAACGGCAACGTTTATAATATCCTTGATGTGATGAACATCATGGAGTCTGGGATCTCTAACGAGGTTTCAGATGAAGTTGAGATGCTATTAGCAGCTTAACCATCGGGTCTCAATTACCTAGGAACAGAAATTTGAAAACCGGGGAAAAAGGGGCTATATTACCCACAATCGAAAAACACCAGAGCCCCTGAGTCGAAAGGCAACAGTCCACGGAGAAATCCAAGGAGCGCTGATAGTGTAGGTTCGCTGGCTGAGGCTAAAGCCAGTTCAAAAAAGATAGTTAAACAGTTTGACCGGAGTCTGATAAACCGGATCTAAGCCTGTGAATGAACGCAATTAGCTTATTGAACAAGACAGGGGTTCGAATCCCCTCGGATCCACAGCCCCCATTTCGTACCTTTATTTAGATATATAGTCTAAATAAAGGTTACGATTATGGCAAGAAAAGAAAGAAAGTATCATTATATTTATAAGATAACATGTCTTAAGAATAATCGATACTACATTGGAATGCACTCTACTGATAACTTAGATGATGGTTATTTTGGAGGGGGAAAAAGAATTAAAAATTCCGTAAAGAAATACGGAAAAGGCATTCACAAAAAAGAAATCTTAGAATTTCTAAAATCAAGGGACTTATTAAAAAACAGGGAAAAAGAAATCGTAAATGAGGATCTTTTAAATGATCCTATGTGTATGAATCTACAGATAGGGGGAGGGGGTGGATTTATAAATGAACAACATGCTAAAGATTTTCTAATAGCAGGTAATAAGGAATTTAAAGAAAGATTAAAGAACGAAAATTATAAAAAAGAATTCATAGAAAAAACAAAAAAAAGTAGAGAGAAAGCTAGAAAGAGAGCTAAAGAACTTTATGAAGCTGGTGCATTTAGACTTGATACGTTTAAAGGAAAAAAACATAAAGAAGAGTCATTAGAAAAAATGAGAAATGTAGATAGGACAGGGAATAAGAATTCGCAATTTGGAACCTTCTGGGTTTGTCATCCACAATTTTCTACAAGAAAGATTAAAAAAGATGAATTATTCTTTTATGAATCTCAAGGATGGAAAAGAGGCAGAACATTCTAAGTATATAATAAGAAATGGGAAATATATTTACACACATCGATTTATGGCATGCAGTATTAACATCTGCTTTTTGTGCTTTTATTATCGGGGTTGAAAGGGAGTTAAAAAGAAAACCAGCAGGTATTAGGTCTATGATTCTTATATCAGTTGGATGTTCCGTTTTAACCTGGGTATCAAAGGAATCTGCTATCCATATTATAGGAGTTGATCCTACTAGAATAATAGGACAGATAATAACCGGTATAGGATTTTTAGGCGGAGGAACGATATTAAAGAACGACGATAAGATTCAAGGAATAACAACAGCAGCTTTTGTGTGGGTTGCAAGCTCAATGGGAATTATGGCAGGATTAGGCTATATAGCAGAACCTATTGTTTTAACTATAGGATTAGTTGCTGTTTCCATTTTTCTAGAAAAGTTTGAAAAATTTATAGCTGGAAAAAAGAAGGAATGATTTTTTTCTTCCGTAGAATTTTCTTACTCTTGCTCTGTGAAAGAAAAAATAATTGAAGTACCAGAAGCCAATGGAATGCCTCTAGAAAGATGGACTGCTTACATGTATTGTGAAGCAAACTCGTTAATGCTTGAGTATGGAACATTCTCAATAGGTACGGTAAAAGGTATGAGTATAATCAGAGTTCAACCATGGAGGAGTTTGAAAGAAAAGACGGAATAACATACGTTGTGCATTTTAGAAAGTACAATCACGATGTTTATATTGGACGACCATCTAAATGGGCTAATCCATTTACGCACAAGGATCTGGATAAGACTCAAGCAGAATTTCAGGTAGGTTCTAGAAAAGAGGCTATTGATAATTTTGATAGGTATTTACATACCTCAGGATTAATTAATGATATAGATGAGCTAAAGGGTAAAGTCCTTGGATGTTGGTGCTGTAATAAGCCTGCAGACGGCTCTGAGAAGAATTTCCTTTGTCATGGTCAAGTAATAGCAAAATATCTCAATAGTGAGCTTAAAAACAAACAAAAAATATTAATATAATGAACGGATTAGAACCAAGGCACGATTTGGAGTTTTTTATAGATAAGAAAGATCCTGAGATACTCAACCTATGGATGGCATGGGACAAAGGAGATTGCTCAGTAGTTGGATTATTAGAAATACTTCTACACCAGGAGATTAAGAAGCACAAAAAAGAAAACGGGGATTACTATGACCGGGATTATGACAAAATCGCATTAAAATATGGTCAATCTATACCTGCTAAGATGACTCACGAAGAAATTCACGATCTAGATAAAAATTACGGGATTGATGCAGTAGAGGAGATATCAAAGATTTTACGTAACGAAATTGCTTCTAATTTCATAATAAGTGAGGAGACATTAAAAAAATCAGGATGGGTAGAATGGAAAAACCCATACACCAATAAAAATACATGGGCAACTCATCGGATAGTTGATGGTGTTTTTGGTACTTTCCCTAGTTATCTTTTTGAGTATGATCTTGAAACGAACACTTTTAGATATAACGGAGGTGAGTTCAGTACAATTATAAAAAATGGATTTACAGGAAACATTATAGATCTTAATATTATAGTAAAATTATTATCATGACATCAGCAAACGTTATAGAATATACAATATTCAAAGGAGAAGAAGAAGTAGGAAGACACCGACAAAACATTATGTGTAAAAGATGCAATGATGGTCTAGAAAAATTCCAACCCTCAAATGAATTTACTATCCAAGCTTGGGGATATGACGAAGAAGAGGAATTATGGGAGAATGATAAAAGGGAGAATCTAGATGGGTGGTTAAAAAAGAATACTGCTGAAATCACCTTTAGAAAATTTGAGGAAGGTGAAGCAGTAAAACTAACAAAGAAAAGAGGGTCTGCGATTATACTTGAATCAAGGAAGGGTAATTTTTTTCCTGAGTACAAGGTACAAGTTATAGGAGGAGAAATACTAGATTCAGTCCAACAAGGAGAAATAATACCATGAATATAAAAGAAAATTTAAAATTAGCAACTGACATTACCACAGTAACATTAGTCGGATTTCTTGGGGATTATCCAAGAGAAAGAGGAAATTGTTTTTCCGTATCTGTAGAAGGTGAAAGAGATTACAGGATAATCAATTTTAATTATGAAAATCTAGAAAAGCTTATAGAGGATAATGTGGTTTCTTTTCCTTTAAAGATCTCTAAGTTATCTGATAGAATTGCCATCGTTGCGGATGAAAGAATCCCAGATGAGTGGTATTCTAAAAGATTTTGTGAAACATGTACTCCTTCGGATCTTTTACCTATACCGCAAAGGCTTAAGCACTTATTGGACATCGAAAGAGGTATAAGGGAAGAAAGAGAAATTGAAATCGACGGGAAAAAAATGAAAATGGTTTCTATAAAAGTAGAACCTAAAATAATTCATGTCCCATGGACAATAGAAACTAATCAACCAGAAAATGAATAATAATGAGTAGGTATGTAGTAAAGCTCGAAGAGCAAAAAGAATTTGTTTATGGATGGGATCATGCACTAGGATATTTCTACGAAGTGTGGGATAACTCATTAGGTGACGAAGAAGCAGATTGTATAGTTGAAGATAAGAATTCCCTATTCAATAAAATGTCCAAAGGACAAATGGTAGAGGCTATGGGGAAGTATGGGGCTAAAGTAGAGCACATAAAAAAGGCAGCTTTAGATCTGCCATTTTAATTCTTTTCCCTTTAAATTACTTAACTAAATAGCCGGAAATATTAGATACTAGGTTTACAACCTCTTCTTCTAATTCTTTGGTTATTTTAATTTTGTGCTTTACTGTATGTAATTGTATAAATCCTGTTAATTGTCCAGATAAGGTCCTAACTGGTGCAGATATAACTTGTAAGATACCTTCGTCTGTTACTTTACCCCTAATATAATCTAACACTGGATCTTCTGCATTAACATAGAAAAATTCTCTCTCACTTAGATGTTTAATTAAAGATGGGTGTTCAGTAACAAAAACACTTTGGTTGTGTTCCTTCGATTTTGAAACACCGTGTGAAACTGATTCAAAAGTCTGTGAGTATTTCTTCATAGGTACACCATGAAAAAATTTACCACCATTATGAAACTGAAAAATGCCTATCCTATCTAAATTCCACTTTTCTCTAAAGCAATCTATAAAATTTTGTATTTCGAGCATTGTATCAACATCTTTCTGTGATATGCTTTCATACTTATCATCGTCAGAAGCTTTCTTTTTGACATCTAATGAATGCTTTAACCAGACAGATCCTAATGCAACAGCAAGTGAAAAAATTCCAGTTATAATTATTTGTAACAGTTCCAATTTAGTATTTTATTTTAATTAGTCCTCAAATCCTCCAAATCTCTTAAGTAGACTTGCACCTTGACCAAGCTCCTCTTTCTTCAAGCTAGGAGGTAATTCAATTTTTTGAATTGATGAAGGATCTTCCTCCATTTTTCTTCTAATAAGCTCTTTATAAGACTCGTTGTTGTAAAGATCGTTGTCGGTAACTGGAAATCCTTGACGTTGGATCAAATACTTAACTAAAAAACTCATTTTATATAAGTAATCTTCTACTGTCATACAAGCTCTTCTAAGATCTGTATTTAATCTTGCAAATTCTGATGATTTAGAAGTACCTGACCATATCTTAATACTTCCATTGTGCATGATATTATAATAAGGGAAGTTCTTTTTACTTCCTGCTAAAGCTGGATGGAAGAAAGCGATATTACCCAATCTATCTTTAAAGTATCTTTGTTCCTCTGTTCCTACAACTTCAATTCCTTCTGGGTTATCTGCTAATCTCTCAACAAATCCCATTGCAATCATATCTTTATAAATTTCAGATTCTCTTATAGGTTTAAAATTAGTAACCGGGCATTTTTTTGGTCTCCTAACCTCTTGGATCTTTCTAAACGCTTGATATTTTTCCATATCGTTTTTTTGTTTTCTTTATATATTCATTCTACTCGCGAACTCCGAGAATTTTTCAAAGAACATTGAAATTTTTTATGTTTATGTCAGTATATTATACATCTCCAGCAGTTTAAGGGCTTAAAAATCCTTTTTCTTGCTTCTCCATATACCGAAAAGCCCGATTCTTTTTTTAGAATCGGGTTTTTTATTCGGGAATTTTCTATTATAATTGCGGTATGAAGTTTATGACATTTTTAGAGCTATTGCAAAATACAAATCCTCCACACTCTGTTATGTTTCGTTTAGAAGCATTAAAGGGGTTAAGAGAAAGACCTGATTTCCATCCAGAGGAAAGCGCTTTCGAGCATATTAAGATTGTGACTGAAAGACTTATGCAGACTAATGATCCTGATCTTATTTTAGCTGGATGTTTGCACGATCTATTTAAACACGATACAGTAAAGATTAATCCTAAGAACGGATTTCCAACCTGTCCTGGGCATGATACCGAAGTAGCAAAATTTATTTGGTCTAATGAAGAAGTGCAAGAATGGATTAAAGGGTTAGGGGCGGACGTTGATACTGTTGCAAATCTTTGTAAAGATCATATGAGATTTCATCAGTTTGATCAGATGAGAAGGGTTAAACAACAAGAGTTTATGAGTAGACCTCATTGGGGTAAACTAGAATTTCTTGGAGCAGCAGATAATATGCTAGAAGAATTTGATATTGATAATTTAGAAAAATCCTGGAAATGGAAAAGAAGTACGATTTAAACATACTTAAGGAATATATTGATGCCGGATTGGTCGAAAAAAACGACCATCCAGTTTATCCTATTTCTATTTACAACTACAGTAGGGATTGTCAGTTTGAAAAAAAGTGGGATAATATTACCTTAAATATGAGAGGTACTATTCTCGATACGCAAGGAAATCTGATAGCAAGAACATTTCCTAAATTCTTTAATATGGAAGAAATGGAAACAATTCCCAATGAAGAATTTGATGTGTTTGAAAAAATGGACGGATCTTTGGGGATACTTTTCTATTATGAAAATGAATGGATATTATCTACAAAAGGTTCTTTTTCTTCCGATCAAGCAGTAAAAGGATTTGAAATGCTTAGTTCTTATGATTACCAAAAGTTACATAAGGATTATACCTACCTCTTTGAGATTATCTATAATGAAAACCGTATAGTTTGTCAATATGATTTTGAGGATCTTGTTTTACTTGGGATGATAGAAAACAAAACGGGGTATGAGGTAGATCTTTACGAAGATGGTAATGATATAAGATTAAAAAATCTAATAAACAATATTGGATTTAAAATAGTCAAAAAATACTATGGAATAGAGGACTACAGGAAGCTAAAAACATTAATTGAAAATAATCATGAAGGATTTGTTCTTAGGTTTAAATCTAAATTAAGGATGAAAATAAAAGGTGAGGAGTATGTAAGATTGCACAGACTCCTTACAAATTTCTCCAATGTCGATATTTGGGAAAGCCTTATGCTGGGTAAAGATCTTAGTCTTATGCTAGAAAAAGTCCCTGATGAATTTGATAGCTGGGTTAGAAATGTCATCTATGATCTTAAAATAAAGTTTAAGGTTAGAGAAGAACGTGCAAAAGAGATTATGTATAATCTGATAACTAACAAGGGTTTATCAAGAAAGGAGATAGCTGAAATACTTAATTTTGAAACATCCATGAATAGGACTATAATATTCTGTATGTTGGACGGAAAAGATTACTCAAGCATTATCTGGAAAAACATTAGGCCAGTTTATCAAAAGCCTTTTTGGTATAAAGAAGATGAAAATTATACAAATTAATAATTATAAATATGACTGAACCATTAACAAAAGGTTATGTAAACAAAAATATTACTTATAACGATACTCAGATATATTCAGTTGTTTATTAAATAATAAAAAATATGATTACAGAAGAAAAATACTTAAAAGCATTACAGGTTGTTAAAGACTATGAAAAACAATTGAATATATCTGTTGTTAGATGTAGTTGCGAACCAGTAAAAACTAAAGATGAAAATGGTAATGGATTATTTGTGAGTCCTTGGTGTTGGAAGTGCAACACTTGGTGCAATTACATCTAACGTATAGATGCAAAAGCAGTTTAATTTTAATTATATGACAAAGAAACAAAAAGTAGAAGAAGCTATCAAAGAAGCAGAAAAGGAATTAGAACGCCTTAAATTGCTTTTACATAGTGTTAGTGGCAGTGCTTTAGAAGTATGCCCCTATTGTAAAACTAAAAATAGACATTGGTATGCAAAAGATTATTGGTGCTGTTCGTTTTGTTAGCATTGCCACTAACGGTTGGGTGTATATGTAGTGATTTACACTGAACTTTATTAGAAGAAATGAATATAATTATTAACAGACAAGGTTGATTAGATGTAGTAAAATCATTACATATACACCCTGTTATAAGTAGTAAAACAAAAATAAACTAAACAGATATGGAAACCTTTAGAGAAAAACAAGAAAAATTTGATAAATTAATTTCAGAACTTAATTCTGATTTTATTTGTGGTGCAGCAGTTGGAACAAAAGTAAAAGATAGTTCTTTGTATATAGCGGAAGAGTCAACAAAAATTTATGGTACTGAAAAATACAAAATAGGAACATTTAACCAAAAAAGTGTAATTATTGACCCACATATTAAATGGGGAGATATGAGAATTTTTGATGAATCTGGAACGGAATTAATTAATTTATCAAATTTTGGATTTGATATAATGGATATGATTTAATTTTTGTTTTATTTCATTTATACTTTGTTATGTTTAACGAAGTGTAGTTGTGAGGAACGAACAATTAAACATAACGGATGAGTGTAAAAAATCGTTTTAATGTTTTTTACACTTTGTTATAAGTATGTAAAACAAAAATTATACAATATGAAAGTAAAAATAATAAAAGAACACAATGGAATACCAGAGGGTTCAGTGATACATGTGGAAAAAGAATTGAAAAACGATTACAAAGGAATTTGGTCAAGTATGATGGGTTCTTATACAGTTAAGGTAAAGAAGAAATATTGTGAAATTAAAAACTCATAATTTTTGTTTTATTACTTATAACGTATGGCAGCTAAACGCTGTTGGAGATTTGAAACACTAAATTATAAACTTAAAATAAAATTAATATGAAAAACAAAACTTCAAACTTAGACAAAACCGCCAATAGCGATTTAGGTGTTGTTAGCGGTAGTTTAACTCATATTCCACTATTTCAGTATATTGCTGCGGTGGAAGCACATAAGAACACGTTAGATTTACTTGCAATAGTACAAAATGACAAAAAGGAATTGAAATTAGATTTAGAAGCAGCATATAAAGAAATTGACCGATTGAACGTCAAACTAAATTACCGCTAACGTCCCATGATAAACAATCGTTTTAATGTTGTTTATCATTTGTTAGGTTTTGTCATTAATTTGTTTTACCTTTGTAAAAATTAAAAATATGGAAAATAAAAACACAAACGAAGAACTTGAGTATTTTCAAAATAAACTCAAGGAAACTATGGGTAAAGGATTACCTAAAAAATATCTTGAAACAACTGACTTGGGTGAAGTCGATAAGGAATATAAACATAGATTCAAAGAACGAATTGAAAAACACTTAACAGAAGTTGATAGAATTAAAAATATGATAGGCGATTCAAAACAAATTAATGATTGAACCTAACGGTTGGGTATATACGAAGTACCCATATCACGAACTTTAAATTTAGTACAAACCTTAATGGGGTATTTCGTATATACCTTGTTATAAACTGTAAAAATTATGGATTTAACACACGAACAAAAATTAGAAAAGAAACAAATAGTTAGAGATGAACTGAAAGGGAAGATAAAACATCTTTATATGTCATTTCTAAGTGAAATGGAAACACAATATCCACCTTGGTTAAATAAAGATGATGTTATTAATGTTTTGTCTTCCCTGATATTAGATGAGACGAAACTTAAATAATTTTTATTGTTTATAACGATTGCAAATAAAACATCGTTTTAATGTGTTTTATTTGTTGTTATGTTTTAGTTTTAAAAATTTTATACAAATAAAAAAATATGAAATACGAAAGAGAATACCAAGTGTTTGCAAAAGAAATAACCGATAAGTTTATATCAATGGTTACTGGTGAATTACCAACGCAATGTTTTTGTGGAGAAATGTCTGATGGGCCAAGTAGAATACCAACAGAAGAAGAGCAACGAGAATTTTTTAAAGAAAATAACAAATATGCGTTGGAGTGGTTGAACAAAAATATGGTGACTTATGACGAGTGGATTGCGAAGCATAAAACAAATTCATAAAATTTTTAAAATTAAACATAACGGTTGGGTATTGGCGAAGTGCCACCAGTACAAACTTAAATTCAAGGCACAAACTATCTGTGGCATTTTGCCAATACTGTGTTATAGGTAGTTGTTTTAAAAATTAGCGTTGGCATTAAATGGTTTAAATATGAAAATTCCAAATACAACAGACGAAAAACCTTATATTGAATTTAGAATTGATAAAAAAGGTAAAATTAAATTATCAGCTACATCAAATTGGTGGGGAGGAAAAAATGCTGGTTTCTCATCTTCTGATGGAACGGAAGGTAATACTTGCGAACCAAAGCATTTAAAAGCATACATTAAAGCATTTAAAGAGAAAAAGATTAAGAATATTGAGAAAGAAATTTTAGCATTACAAAAGCAATTAGAAGTTGTTGAATCTGAAACCGAGCGTTGGGATTTTTAAAACAATTACCTATAACGTTTTGCGGCTAACAGAAGTTGGCGATTACGAAGCACAAATTTTCAATTATAAAAAAAATTAAATACAAAGCAATGAACTACAATAAACCACAAAGCCGCCAATTTTTGTTAGGTGCTGTTATAGGTAGTATTTTGAGGTTGGGTTTCAAGATTATTAATTGCAATCACTTTAAAATGAAAGCACATAACGGTAAACCTTATTATAAAAGTATTGTAAAAATTAAGGGATTTAGAACTGCTGTCGTTGACAGATATGATGGAAATAGAAGTACAAATAGGTTTTATTGGCGTGTCGGCAAATATTACCTATAACGGTTGATGATAAACAATCGTTTTAATGTTGTTTATCATTTGTTATAAGTATGTATTATTTTTGTTTTACCTATTAAAAAATTAAATTATGACACAAGAAAAACTAATTGAAATTTGGGACACTATACCAAATAAACATAAAAATTATAGTGGGGTTGAGGTAGTTGGTGAAATTGAAATTATGGGATATTTCACGAGAAAAGAATTAGATGTTGCTGAGAAAAAAGGTTGGTTGTATAATAATCATGCTGAGTATGATATGGGAGAACCATCTTATAATTTAATAAACTCAAAACAAAAATAATATTACTTATAACGGCTGGGTATATGTGAAGTACCTTACCACAGAACTTAATAATTTAGTAGAAACATTATAAGGTATTTCACATATACCTTGTTATAAAACGTTTTATTTTATGGAAAATAATATTGAAAAATGGATGAAAGAGTGGGTTGATAGAACATCAAAAGTTAAATATGAAAACTCTTTCAATGAGAAGAGTGATGAATGGATTGAGATTGAAGGTATTGGTAGATTTAAAGGACTTGAGATTGTCTCAGAAGAACATCAAGATATAAATGAGATAACAATCAATCTCAAATATGATGTGTGGGATAAAAATGTTTTATAACTATATTATATATGCAACTCTAGTTAATTGATTCATTATTAATACTTTAGAACATGAAAAAGACCGACTATTACAAGATTTGCGAACAAAAATTGAAGTACTTGAATTATTCGGACAGAACGGTTGAGTGTTATCTTTCCTATATAAATCAGTTTTTGGATAGAATAGAAATTCCACCTACTCGGCTAGGTTCACAAGACTTTCAATCCTATTTGGACAACTATAAATTCACTTCGGTTTCTCAACAGAATCAAGTAATATATGCAATCAGATTTCT